>WOR8_10000174_pt1 | contig 134961 bp, 121 predicted proteins | sample DeeMarSeWOR38_10_FD_19890 | JGI IMG/M metagenome (IMG submission 19890)
CCTTTAATAGGATTTTTTCGCTCGATATAAATTCGATTGCCCTGTCCTACGGCTTCGATAATAATGACGGAATCTTTTTGATCCGGGTCGGCAATCAGGACCGAGTGCGTGCGGTCCAGACCCAACGTGGCCAGAGCCAGGGTAGCATGGGAATTCACATTTTTTGGATAGTTGGGAAGAATTGCTCGGGTAGGGCCGTCGTATAAAACCGTTTTTTGGGTAATATCTTCGCGCTTGATATTGGGAGCATAGTCAAAATTCAGATTAACGGGATTTTTTATCATGGTAATGGTGACTTGCTCCCATACAGACAGACCATCTCTCAGACCGTCCAGGCCTAACACAGCACCATGGGGTATAGACAGCCGCGTTGCGTGTTCTTGGCAACAGGTTCGCAGCTTTGCTTCCAAATCGGAGTCACCCAAAGCCGATACGGACATGATCATTAAGTCCGACGTTTGCAGAACCGTTTCAGCGTACTGATGAACTGCATCCGGATGGGCTGCTTCCACTACCAGGTCGGGTTTGTACGTGCCAAAATCATTCATTGAAAGTAATCTGAGCTGGGCCGGTATGTTATCAGCAACGTCCGGATTAGATTCGTAAATGAATGCCACTTCCATACCAAGATCCTGGTTGTTTTGAATTTCCTGATACAAAGAATTTCCAATCTGTCCGAAACCAATCAGACCAATTCTTTTCCTGGAATGGGCTACCATCAGATTACCTCCTTACGGATTGAACCACCACAGCTAATGGAGCAGCCACACGGTCATCGCCTCTGATAGGTGCTCCTTGAAGAAAACAGATCGGCAGAAAGCCAGCAAATTGCGGGTTCAGATTGTCATAATTGGCCAAGCAATGGAATATAACCATTTTAGTTTACACCGTTATTAATTCCTCTGAATTTTGCGGCGTTTTGCGATTCTGAAACCATTTAAGAATTAAAATTGCACCAAAGATTCCCAACCCGATGATATCCGTCCAAAGTCCTGGTTTAAGAGAAGTTATGGTTACTACCAAAAGCAAAATCCTAAATAACCAGGATAACCTAGTAATTAACCATCCCTGCCAGGCTGCGGAAAGAGCGATCAATCCGATCGTACCGGTCAGGGTGGCTATCAGGATTTCCGAAAGCGGACCGTTCAGCGTAATATGCGTATAGGCCATCAGGAAAGGTATAATATATAAACCCTTGGCGATTCGCCAGCCGGCAATAGCGGTCTTAAATGGATTCGCATCGGCCACTCCGGCCGCCACAAATGAAGTGATACAGACCGGGGGAGTCACCGCAGCATCGATACTAAACCAAAGCACAATGAGGTGGCTGATCAGCACCGGCACACCGAGCTTTTGCAAAGCGGGTGCTGCCAAGATAGCCAGGATTAAGTAGGAAGCCGTGATGGGAAGTTCTATCCCTAAGACCAAAGATGCAAGGCCAACGAAGAGAATAGCTAAAAAAATACTGCCGCCGGCACCCAGCGCAATGTAGCTTGAAAATTTGACGCCCACGCCGGTGACGCCGACAACACCTACGATTAATCCGACACAAGAACAGGCCGCAGAGACGGTAAGGGAATTTTTTGCGCCTTGTTGCAATCCATCAAGAATACCCCGCAGGCCAATTCGGTCCTTCCTTCTGAAAAACGAAAACGCCAACAGAACAACTAGTGAAATAAAGGCACTATACGTTGGGCTGTAACCAATTATCAGAAGAATAAAGAGAAGAAAAAGCGGTATGAGGAAGCGGCTTCCCCTAAGAATAAGCACGAATAAATTACGCCAGTAATTTCCTTCTTTGGGTTGTCCTTTTAAACCCAGCTTGCACGCCATAAAGTGGACCGCTGCAAAAACGCTGATAAAATACATAAGCGCCGGAATGGCTGCGGCCTTGATAACTTCATTATACGGAATACCGGTTATCGCCACAATTAAAAACGCGGCTGCCCCCATAATCGGAGGCATAATTGTTCCACCCACCGAAGAAGCAACTTCAATGCCTGCAGCCGAATGGGCCGGGTAGCCGGTTTTTTTCATCATTGGTATGGTGATCGATCCCGTGGTCACCACATTGGCAGTGGCACTTCCGGATATTGATCCCATCAGCGCACTGGCTACCACTGCAGTTTTAGCCGGGCCGCCCTTCATCCGGCCGGTCAGGGCAAAAGCGAGTTTGACAAAAAAATCGCCGCCGCCTGTTTTTTGGAGAAAAGCGCCAAATACGATGAACAAGACAACGAATTCGACCACCACTCCCAAGGTTGAACCGTAAATACCGCGAACATCAATGTAAAACGACGTCACAAGATCTGCCAGGGACATGCCTCGATGCCCAAAATATCCCGGTAAATAATTTCCCCAAAAAGCATAGGCCAAAAACAGGCAGGTGGTTATGACAATTGGCAACCCCACAACCCGACGGGTAATTTCCAAAGTGAGTAATCCGGCGATCACACCGAAAATCATGTCGCCAAGATTGGGTTCCCCGTAACGGAACTCGATGGCCGCCATCTGGGTTTCCAAATAAACACCGACCACAATGGCCAGAATAATGAACAAAAGGTCAATGCCAATAGTCCAATGACGAGACGATTTCCGCGACAAGGGATATAGCAAAAATATCAGCGCCATGGACATCATGAGATGGATGTGGCGCGAGGCATTGACTGACATCAACCCAATGCCGGCTAAGTATAGATGGAAAAGAGAATAAGCGATCGCCAGAAGGTATACAAATCCCCTTATGTACTTGGCGGGCCCATCATTTTCGGGCGGCAAATTAGGATTTCGATCATCCGCTGGCATGCTTTCTCGCTTTCGCTTTTAATAAGGATTAATTAGAACTTAGTTCTGATTTTTTTGTTAGGAGCCCCATTTTGCAGAATACAAGTAATGCGAAACATTCAAAAAGCTACAAAAGGGGCTCCTGCAATAATGCCAATTCTATCAGCCAAATATTAGCCATGAACCAAGTGAAACGGCTAGTTTTTTCCGGTCTCAATCACTTTTTACTTAATCAAACCTTTTTCCTTGTAAAACTTTAAAGCACCGGGGTGCAGCGGCTGCTGGGAAATTTTCTCAATGTTGGCATCGAACTTCCAGAGTTTAAAATCTTTGTGCACGCTATAGAGGGTGTTCCAGTTCGCATCAATAGCTTTGCACATCTTATATACGGTTTCTTCCGGCATCTCCTTACGAACCATCAGGCAGCTTCTGACGCCGTAGCCGACTGTTTCCTTCTGGGCATCCCCATAAGTTCCGGCGGGTATCACAAAGGGATTCATAAAGGGCAACTTTTTCATCAAATTCTTCGATTCTTCGTCCGTCAGGCCCAACAACCGAATCGGAGTGGTCGCGGACAGACTTAGAACGACTCCGGCGGGAACACCGTATGCTTCGGCCCAACAGTCCAGCTTATCATCATTGAGGGCTTTTTGGGCTTGATCATCACCAATATATTCGATCTTAACATCGTCTTTGGATAAGCCAGCCGCCTCAAGAATATACATCACTCTGGTGTTGCTGGAGGCGCCTCGGTCTCCTATCGAAACCCGTTTTCCTTTTAGATCTTGCAAGCCTTGGATGGGACTATCGACCTTGACAATGAAGTGGGTAGGTGCAATGCCCATTAAAACGACCGAGCGCACATCGGAAAGATCATATTTACGCTTGTAGGGGCGTTGACCGGTCCGGGCATACTGAGTAACGTCCAAAACGGTCATTGCGATCTGAATTTTTTTTGCCTCTAACAATTTTGGGTTATTGACCGACCCCCCGCTGCCGTCAACCGTAACCGAAATCTCCGGAATTTTTTTATTCCAGAGTTCGGCCAGTCCGGCCGCCTGCGGGTACCAGCCGCCTCCCATAGGCGATGTCCCAAACGTATACCTCTCTGCTGCCGCCGCACCTGATGGTAAGGAGAAGTGAAGCGCCAAAGCCGCGAATAGGAAAAATACAAAAGTGAAAATTATCGAACCTGGCTTTAATAATTTAATATACATTTTATCCTCCTTTTTCTCTTAATGGTTCAGGGTCTTCTTTAAGGCAATACGCCTAGTTAACGTCTCATGCCTTACCTGACATCACCTCCTTTCAAGCATCCAATATCTCTTTCGGTAAAAACTTCAGGATTCACAACATACTTGGGATCAATGGCTCGTTTAGTCAACAAGCTCACGATGTTTTTGGCCACTGTCATAACCATCTCCCTGCGCGCCTCGATGGTGGCCCCACCAATATGCGGAGTTAGCACTGCATTTTTCATGGATAAAAGCAGATGATCCTGAGGAAGCGGTTCCTGATCAAAAACATCAAGAGCAGCCCCTGCAATCCACCCTTTGTTAAGTGCCTCAATGAGGGCAGATTCATTAATCAGGCCACCCCTTGACGTATTGATTAAATAAGCGGTCGGCCGCATCATCTGCAACTCTTTCCGGCCGATCATCCTCTCAGCCCCGGGAGTCAGGGCTTTATGAATGGATACCACATCCGCGGTTTCAAGTAAGGTTTGAAGGTTTGTAAATTCCAATCCGGAAGCGTCTGGTTGTGTCGGAGCGTTCGAAGCGCTGTAAACTACAACCCGCTTAACTCCTAAACAGTTCAGCTTGTCAATGACCAAACGGGCTATATTGCCATACCCTATAATCCCCAATACGCAGTCGCTGAGCTGGCGGCCGGTGAACGTTTCGTTTTTCCAGCCGCCCCCTTTTAAATGATCTTTCGACCGTTGAATATGTCTGAGCGCAGTGATGATGAGGCCAATGCTAAACTCAGCCACTGCATTGCAGTTAATACCAGGTGTGTTGGTTACGGGAATACCCCTCTCCGTTGCTGCCGCCACATCGATGTTGTCAACACCGACTCCATATTTAGCAATGACTTTCAGGCCGGGGCAGGCTTCGAGGACCGTCCTCGTTATTTGGGTATTCAACGTCAAAAGACACGCATCAACCCTTTTCAAAATGGATATCAAATCGCTCTCATTATCTACTGATTCCGTAATGATCATAGCCACCGGATCAAGTATTTCCCTTTGCGGCTCGACGGGTTCACGATATTCTGGAATATAAATACTAAACTCTTTTTCTCCCATGTTAGGCCCAGTCGATGCTTATTACGTTAAGCTTCAAAGCTCGCATTAGAAGATATCCAAGTGCTCCGTACAAATTAGTAAGAAAATGATTTTACTTCTGCCAGTATTTCCAGATGACGTCCATGGCTTTGAAGAGCGCCCGCACACATAAACGCATCCTTTCTTCGATCAGTTGTCCATTTTCATCAACTGTGCCTTGACCCGGACTGACGGAGATGTTGCCGTCATAGGCCACGGTCGGTATTATTCCCATGGATAATAGGGAGCGGGTGATCATGTCCGTTCCGGCATATAGATCTTCGACTGAAAATATCGGGAAACCGATTTGGCCGTTTCGCCATGTGTCCTGGTAGTTTACTTCAACCTCCATGCGATTATAGCTCTTGGTTACACTCAAACCCTCCGCTATTTCAGGATTCAGAGCTTTAACTTCTTCCTGGACAATTTCATAGGTGATTTCTAACGGCTGTGTGACAACCTCGGGTTTTTCTCTCAGCACTTTCAGGGCCGCGATGGTTCCCACCAGGGATTCCAGCCCCGGCTCATACCCGACGTAGGCTGCCTTGCCGTATGCCAACGCACCGCCTCTTCCGCTATGTGTGCCCAAGGCACGGCGGAACGGCACGATGTCTTCCTCCTTGCCGATGACCAAACCGCAGATGGGCGAGCCGGTGGACTTGTCCATGCTGTACATCATTACATCAGCGCCGATTTTGCGAATATCATTTCCCACAAAAGGGGCCCCGGCGGCATTGTCGACAATATAAGGAACATTGTATTCACGGGCAATTTGAGCATACTTTTTCTGCATTAAAGGCGCACCGTCGCTGTCTTTGATCGCGTATCCATGCCCGGGCGAATCGTAACCAAGAGACGTAATTGCAACCAGCGAAGGCGCATAGCGTTCTGCCAGATTTACCATGCGCTCGTAACTTTTTTCGGGATCCACGTGAACCATCATCGGACACGGATGATATTTGATACCGTGGCAGTCATACCGTGCACCGACCAGCGGGACGATAACGGTCGTTAAGTTGTTCTGTCTTTTACCCAACATTCCCAACTCCCCCCCCGTTACACCGTGATCGGTTACAAAATCCTTGTACTTGGGTGGAAAGGGACGCCCATAAGCAGCCTGGTGATGCATATGCCTCTCGAACGGGGCAAGATAATATGCCTGATATGCATCTCCTTTACCCATGGGTGGTGAGCACAAAATATCAAATCCCATCCAAAGCGCGGCCTCGCAGGTGCTTGTCAATGCGGCGTCATACTCATCCCCATAAAATTCCTTTACAATAATTCTGAGTTCGTCTACGACGGCAGCCAGGTGCAACGGTTTCTTGGCCCCTTCTTCCATGGCCTCACGGACGTCTTTGCGCAAGGCAGCGGGCCGGCCGGAAATTTTACCTGAAAGACCCATATTGCCTTTGAGCTCACTCGGAAGGCCGATCTCCTCTGAAATTTTGGCAACCTCTGCCAGCATTGCACCTTGCCGATTAAAAAGGTCCCGGTAATACTGCATCTTTAATTTTTTTTCACTCATCTTTAGATCTCCCCCTAAGTTAGAATTTTTTTGGGACGTTATTTGAATTTAAATGCGTTGTTTGTTGTGTCATGTGCTACTCAATGCGCCAGTTGTTTTTTAATTCTTGGATGAGACCGAATTTATCAAACCCGTTTATCGTACATCATCAAACAATATTCTATCCCTGAATAAATTCGACTGAATCACCACCTTCGATTCCATGTTCGAGGCCGGTCTTTCTTTCCGGGCCTTTTAAGAGTATGTTCATGTGGTTTGGAAAATGCGACTCATCAAAACCTGCTATCCTGCCGATCTCCTTGCCTGCTATGGAGACCATATCATTTTCCATAATAACCCCGCCCTCGGTGAACTCAATGAATGCAATGGCAGCGACTCGATTAACGGTCGATCCGGGCAAGGCCTCAATTTCATCAGTTAAAAGAAACTCATGGACCTCATGCTTCCTGATACATCTCGTATATGGATGGATTAACTTTAAACCTCTCTTATCGCGCTTGCTGGTTAAAACAGCCACAACCCTCCCGGCCAAATTTGTCCGCGACTCAATACGGGGCCGGCCCCCGACCATGCCGGATTCGTAGGGGCAAATCGTTTTGGAAGCAGCGATCTTTTGTGACGCTGCTGTTTTATCGGTTTCAGTCACGAGAACCATTCTCCTTTTCATTTGAGGTTTTTTGACTAAGCGGCCTAACCGCGGTCATTTGCCTTTTTTTGTCACTGCACCCAGGCGCTCTGATAAAGTCCGAGCAAACTCTTGGACAATCTTAAGGCTCCGGGTTCGCACATCTGGTGGGAAGCGGTTAATGGGGCCTGCGATCCCAAGGGCGGAACAGCAATTTTGTCTGTGATCGAAAACAGGTATCGCAATGGCAAATGCGTCCACAATGCGCTCCGCCTCGCTGAACGCATATCCCTGGCGACGAACAATGGTTAATTCGTCAACGAGTTCTTTTGGATCAATAATCGAATGGGGTGTAAACCGTTTAAAGGTCTTAACATTTAAAATAGCAGATCGAACTTCTGTAGGTGCGAAAGCGAGGAGAACCTTGCCGGCAGCTCCGGCATAAAGTTCTTTACGTTCACCTTCTGAAACGTTGTATTGGATTCCTTGAGGGCCCTTTTCACAGGCCAATGTTATTCTCTCCAGTCCATTGATGGCATACAAGGCTGCCGACTCACCGGTCGATTTTGCTAGTTCCCTTAGGATTGGTCTGGCCTTTGAAATCAAGTCGTTGTTGGCCTCGAAAACTTTACCCAATGTAAGCAATCGCGATCCGAGGCTATACTGGTTATGATCCGGATCGAAAACAAGAAATCCTCTGGATTCCAGGGTACCAGCAAGACGCATTACTCGGCTGCGAGTCATTTTCGTCAGATTGATTATTTCTCTGAGGCTGAGACTATGACGAATTTGAAAGCATTCCAAAATGTCTAATGCCCTCGATACCGCGATAACATGTCTGCCAGACTCTTTCGTACGAGGAGCCCTAATTTCAGAAAGCGTGGAGGTTGAAGAGTTGTTCATTCCAATGCCTTCGCTTGAAAATTAAAGTTTATTTTTTTTAGGCAATTAGCAAAAGTACTTTGCTGCGACTTCTATTTTTTGAGAGAGGGAAAGGAATTGACAATTTAGATGTCTATTAGTTAGACATGTTGTCTATAGAATGTACATATATAGAGTTCATAATGAATTTGTCAAGTAAAATTTTCACTCCGAAATTGTATCTAAATTCGCCGTCTTCATCCGTCATCACACCGAAACGAGGGCAGCAACAGTAATAGAAGGTTTTAATTATGCCGAGATGGAAAAAATGTACTGACACTTTAGCTTGTTATTTGAGCGACCGAATGTATAATAGAAATATCCGATTCTCCCTAAACGCTTCTATGTTGATTCGAATCCTGGGGGTTATTGAAGGTTTTTAAGCTATCATATCTTTAATTTCACTAAATGAAGGTTGAAATAGATGAAAAAATTATCAGCGGCTGAACTGCTTGAACTTTCGCCTCAACGATATCGCAGATTGGTCAGAAAAGGTGACTGGAAAAAGGAAACTTTTGGTGTTTGTCGCGGCCATGCTTTAACTGATTTAATAATCGTTTCAAAGGAATACGCTTATGATTGCCTTGCCTTTTGCAACCTGAATCGACAAGCTTTATCCGTTGTCGATATAACCGAGATTGGCTCTCCGCACCCAAAAAATTTAGCACCGGACGCCGATATACGCACTGATCTCCCTCGCTACATCGTGTATAAAGATGGAAAGATTGTTGATGAACCAACGGATATTATGAAATATTGGCGTGATGACCTCGTTGGCTTTCTGTTGGGTTGCAGCGGCAGTTTTGATTGGGCACTTAGAGAAGCCAATATTCAACCTCGTAGCAATGGCGTATTTTCTACGAAAATTGCGTGCACGTCCTATGGAATTTTTCATGGTAACATTGCTGTCTCTTGTCGCATATTCAAGAATTCCGCCGAGGCCGTCAGAGCTATACAAATATCCTCACGGCATAATCGAATGCATGGCCCCCCAATTCACATCGGAGACCCTGCCGCAATTGGTATTCAGGACGTGTCCAAGCCGGATCTCATACATCCATGGGGGGGGCTCCCACCCACAATACCAAGCAAAGAAGAAGTGGCCTTATTTTGGCCCTGCAGTGCCACAATCAGAGGAGTCGCTTTAAAATCAAAAATACCCTTCATGATCGTTGACCACTTGAGGTGCATGCTGGTAACAAACGCCCTCGCCGAGGAGCTATCCATCTTATAGATCGAAATACTTCATACCTCAATCCGGGATTATTCTTTGATGTAGGGGATACCGATGGCGGCCGGGGGGGCGGCGCGGCCGACGGCGCTGGCCAGCACAAAGATGGTCAGCACGTAGGGGATCATATCGATGAATTGCGAGGGCACCACTTTGGGCAGATAGGGCTTGAGCGCTTCGCCGAATCCGAACAAAAGCCCGGCTCCGGCCGTTCCAAAGGGCGTCCACTTTCCAAAGATCATGGAGGCCAGGCCGATAAACCCCCGGCCGGCGCTGATGCCCTTGACAAAATAATGGGCATGCTCCAGTGAGAGATAGGCGCCGGCCATCCCGGCCAGGGCCCCGCTGATAATGACCCCGGTGTAGCGCATCTTGTCCACACTGATTCCCAAGGTGTCGGCGGCCTGGGGGTGCTCGCCCACCGCGCGCAAGCGTAAGCCGAATACGGTTTTGAAAATGACAAAATGGGATACGATCACAATTGCGGCGGTCAGAAAAATCATGGGCGGGATTTCGCTGAACAGGACTTTGAACGCCGGGATGTCATGCAGCAGGGGGACCCGCAAATAGGCTTCGGACTTAATCTGGGTTTGGTTAAATAGCAGCCAGGCAAAGAATACGGTGATACCCGCTGCGAAGATAATGATGGCCAGGCCACTGACGATCTGATCGGCTTTGAAGGTGACGCAGACCACCCCGTGGATGACCCCCAGCAACATTCCGGCGATGATCGCCGCCAACAGCCCCAGCCAGGCGCTGCCGGTTGCGTTGGCAACGGCAACCGCGGTAAAGGCACCGATCAACATCATGCCCTCCAGTCCGATATTGACCACCCCCGAGCGCTCCGAATAGGTGCCGCCCAATCCGGCCAGCGTATAGGGGATCGAAAATCTGATGCTGGAGGCCATGATGGCCAGAATCGATTCCATTATGCTCTCGCCTCCTGGCGTTTTTGAATTCTCTTAATTACGCGTTTGGTAATTTCGCCACTGATAACAACAAAAATTAAGATAACGGCTTTCAGAACCAGAATGATTTCCCGGGGGACTTTGGTCGAGACATCAATGGCCAATCCGCCGTGATCAAGGATTCCGAAAAGCAGCGCAGCCAGAACCACGCCAAGCGGGCTGTTGCGTCCGATAAAGGCAACGCCGATACCGTCAAATCCCATGCCTTCAAACACCCCGTAACGAAACCGATGTTTATAACCCATCACCTGGTTCACACCGGCCAGTCCGGCCATCGCCCCGCTGATCGCCATTGCCAGAACCGTGTTTTTAGCCACATTGATTCCGGCACATTCTGCCGCCGTCGGATTAAAGCCCACCGATCGAATCTCGTATCCGAGTTTAGTGCGCCTCAAAAGATAGGCGGCAAAAATAACGGCGAAAATGGACAGCAATACCGCCGTGTTCAACAAATTGCTTTTCGGAAAATCGATGCCCAGAGGATTTAAATAGTGGGCCAGGCGTGAAAGCTGGGCACTTTTAGCGATTTCGTAAGTGTGCGGAATCCAGGACTCTTTGGGTTTGTAGGCCATCGTCAGGTACTGGGTGAACGCGACCGCAATCCAATTGAGCATAATGGTGGTTACGACTTCATGCACACCCCGCCGGGCCTTCAAATAACCCGGAATACCGCCCCAGATACCGCCGACGATTGCACCGCCCAGGATACACATGGGAATCAGTAGAAAAGCCGGTAATTTGACAAAGGTAAATCCAATCCAGGTAATGGCAAAACCGCCCATGACCATCTGGCCTTCACCGCCGATATTAAACAGGCCGCATTGAAACGCCAGGGCCACCGCCAGGCCGGTTAAAATTAAAGGGGTGGCACGATAGATCACATTACCCCAGCCGTCGCGATCTTTGAGGGCCGCGGTGAAAATCGCGTCGTACACCGTGAGCGGATTTTCGCGGGTCAGGGCCTCCTTTTTAATCGTGCGGTTATATTGCGCATAATTCTGGTCACCGATGGCTGCGCGAAGATCCTTTTCAAAAGTGGATTTATTGGGATATTCCTTGCCTTTGAGGACCTGCAGATTATCCAAGACCGCCGCCGGAACCCCTTTTTCTGCCAGACGTACAAATGCTGATTCCGTCAGTTCGAAACTTTTAATAAACACCAGAATAACGAGGGCGCCCACGACAAAGGCGGTGATCACGGCGACAATCGGAGAAATGATTCCCAAAAGGGTTTTAAATTGGAATATCCGACTGAGCTTCAGTTCGACTGTCACCGCTTATTTCCCTCCTCCGGTCATCATAAGCCCCAGACGCTCCTCGGTGGCCTCGGCGGGTTCCAGAGTGCCGACGATCTGGCCCTCATACATTACGGCAATGTTGTCGGAAATCGAAAGAATTTCCTCGAGATCCGCTGAAATCAGCAAAACGGCCTTGCCATTATCGCGTGCCTGCAGCAACCGCTGATGGATGAATTCGATCGAGCCGACGTCGATGCCGCGGGTGGGCTGGGCGGCAATCAGGAGTTTGGGGTTCTGGTCAAATTCCCGGGCCACAATGACCTTCTGTTGATTGCCGCCCGACAAATTGCCTGCCAGATTCTCATGATCCGGCGGGCGAATATCGAACTCCTGGAGCAAGCGCTGTGCTTTTTCCCGGATGGGACCAAAATTGATCACATCCAGGCCGAGGTGACGCACAAACGGTTTGCGATAGTGAATCCCCAGAACCATATTCTGGGCAACATTAAAATCGAGGACCAATCCCCTCCGTTGCCGGTCTTCAGGGATATGGCCGGTTCCGCTTTCTCTGACCAAACGGGGCGAGTAGTTGGTAATCACCTGACCATTCAACTCCACCTGACCGCTTTGAGCCTTGCGCAGGCCGGTCAACACTTCAACCAACTCGGTTTGGCCATTGCCCTCGACGCCGGCGATACCGAGAATTTCTCCCTCGCGCACACTGAACGATATATCGCGCAAGGCCGGCAAGTTCTTGTTATCCAGGGCGTTCAGATCTTTGACCATCAGTACGACCTCACCGGGCTCGGCCTGGGTACGTTCCACCCGGAACAGCACCTGGCGACCCACCATCATTGTCGCGATTTCCTGCCGGGTGGTTTCGGCGGTGGGGACGGTGCCGACAACCTTTCCGCGCCGCATAACCGTGACCGTGTCGGCAACGGCCATAACCTCCTGGAGCTTATGGGTAATAAAGATAATGGTTTTTCCCTGATCTTTGAGGGAACGCAGGATTTCAAAAAGCTCGTCGACTTCCTGAGGAGTGAGAACAGCGGTGGGCTCATCCAGAATAAGAATTTCGGCACCGCGGTAGAGCACCTTGATGATTTCAATGCGCTGTTCGATACCCACGCTGAGGGTCTCTACTTTGGCGGTGGGATCGACTTTCAGCCCATACTGGTCGGAAAGCGCTTTTACGGTTTGATTGGCCCTGGCTCTGTCCACAAACCCTCTTTTAGAAGGCTCATGGCCGAGCACCACATTTTCCGCCACCGTCAACGGCGGGATAAGCATAAAATGCTGATGGACCATGCCGATGCCGCTGGCAATGGCATCACCGGGCCCCGCGAAACGGGCCGCTTTCCCGTTAACGGTGATGGTGCCGCTTTCGGGGCGAAGCAGTCCGTAAAGAATATTCATTAATGTGGATTTTCCGGCGCCGTTTTCACCAACCAGGGCATGAATTTCCCCGCTTTGCACGGTGAAGGTGACATCATCATTGGCCAATACCAGCGGAAATTGCTTGCTGATGTTGTGCATTTCAACGGCATACGCCACCACGGCACCATTTCCTCTTGGCTGTTGTGTTCAGAGGTTCAGGGTTCAAAGGTTAGATAACAGAAGACAGATGTCAGAGGTCAGACGACAGAAGACAGATGCCAAAACTGGAAGATGAAGCACCCTATCTGACTTCTGTTTTCTGTCCTCTGTTTGCTGAACCCAGAACCTTCTTTTTTACTTTTCCGGAACTTTGATTTCGCCCGACAGGATCTTCTTCTCAGCTTCGGTGACCTTGGCGATCATTTCCTTGGTGACCAGATCTTTATTGTATTCATCCATGGCATAATAAACACCGTGATAGGTCGTTCCGTCGATTTCCACCTTATCACCCAGGCCGAAAACCCGAACGCCGGCATTAAACTCTCCTTTGGTGAGATCCCTGATGGTCAGATATACGGCCACATCCACCTGTTTCAGCATACTGGTCAGGCCGTAGTTTTTACCGGTGGCGCTAACATGGCCGAGGTGATTTTGATTGGAATCGACACCGATGACGTATGTTTTGCGCTCCTTGCCGGCCTCATATACACCGGCACCGGTTAATCCGGATGCATGGTAGATGACATACGCCCCCCGATCGATCTGTGCCAGGGCCAGTTCCTTGCCCTTGACCGGATCGGCGAAGGCCGATGGCGTCGTTCCGGCATAGTCGCTCAGGATTTTGCATCCCGGATAGGCATACTCAACTCCGGCTTTAAAGCCGGCTTCGAATTTATGAATCAGCGGGATATCCATGCCGCCAACAAATCCGACCGTCTTTTTCCCATCCGCCTGGGCTCGCATGCCTGCGATAATGCCCACCAGGAACGACCCCTGGTGTTCCATAAAAAGCATCGAAGACACGTTGGGTTTGTCGGGAACAAAACCGTCGATGATGGCGAATTTTGTGTTGGGGAATTCATCGGCAACGGCCTTGATGGCATCGGTAAAGAGAAAGCCAACCCCGATCACCAGGTCAAATCCCTGGCTGGCGATCATTCGCAAGCCCGTCTCCCGGTCGGCATCCGCACCGGGCTCGATCTCCACATGTGATACGCCCAGTTTTGAAGCCCACTGCAGGCCACGGTAAGCGGAGTCGTTAAAAGATTGATCCCCTTTTCCGCCGATATCAAATACCATACCGACCCTGAGGTCTGCAGCCCAGGTGGTGCCAGCTGTCAGGCCGCACACCAGGGCCAGGGTGAAAAGAACCAGTAGTATTTTTTTCACCATACCGAACCTCCTTTCATATTTTTGGGTAAGTTAAGGATGTACGAATGCTTTTTTTGTATTCGGATGAATGCTCATATAACCAAAGCTATTCGGCTGGCAAGGATTTTATGGCAGGCCGTCTACCGAAAGCAGAATGGCTGCAGAAAACCAATTCGGTAAAAAATGACGGCATCGACATTCAAAATGCCCTCAGGATGAAGATATGTCAAAATGTGGCCTGCATGTCAAGGTCGGAGGTCAGAAAACAGGGGTCAGAAATCAGAGGTCAGTAAGCAGAGGCCAGAGAACAGAGCACAGAAAACAGATGACAGAGGACAAAGGGCAGACTGTCATATGTCTTCTGCCTTCTGACCTCTGCCTTCCGTCTTATGTATTTTCTAGAATCCGTACTTTTCGAAATAGCCATCCGGATCTGACAGCAACTGCTCCAAGCGATACTGATACCGTCCGATGATTACATTCCTGCTGCGGGAATTCCTGAAGGCCTCCGGCGGCAGATTTTGAAGATAGGCCAGTTTTTCTTCCAGTTTTTCCTGTTCAATTTGAATCCGTTCCTGGCGGGAAGGTTTTTGCTGGGTCGTGCTCGTTGTTGGTGCTGAAGATTTTTCGGTTTTATCCAGCTCTTCGAGCATGGCTTCGATGTTTTCCTCGTCTATTTTCGCGCTGTTTTGAGAAATTTCCGGGCGGGTTCGAATTTCCCGGGCTGTTTTTATCTGAACGGATCTGTCGGCCGGCGGTGAATTACTGTAATGTTTGACACCGCTTTCATCGGTCCAGAAGTAAATTTCGGCCTTTAACCCGGATGCGGTGAGACAGGCAAAACCGAAAATAATAGCTATGGCGATATGTTTCATGCCATCTCCTTTGATTTTCAATGATGACAAATCCACCTGTACCTGTCAAATATTAACTTTAGCAGATTTTGGGTAGCCGATAAATACGATAATTTCACTATTCTGGAATTGTTAATTTTTCTCAAAAACAGACGCCGGGAATATTCCGGCGTCTGTTACGAAATCTGATGAAGGCCCTCGCGGAAGATGAAATTAGGTCGCGGCCAGTGTGGGCTCTTTCAAAAGATAATAAATCAGCAAGGCTGTCAATAAAGGAATAAAGGCGATGGCGGCCAATACCGGCTGGATGCTAAAGATATCCGCCAGCTTTCCTGTCAGAGGGGTCAGCAAACCCCCGGTACCGTAGGCAAGCCCCATCATGAGGCTGGAGGCCATGGATTTTCCCCGGGGGGCCAGTCGTTGGGCCAGGGCAATCCCCAGCGGCATGGGAGCCATAATGAAAAATCCGGCTAAAAAGGCAAACAAAAAAATCCAGTTGCCCGGCAGATAAAGGAGGGCGAGCATGTTGGGCGTGGCCAGCAGCAGGGCCAGCATGAATACCGGTTTAAAGCCGATCCGGTCGGAAAGGTGGCCGGCCAAAAGCCCGCTGGGCGTACCGGCGACGGCGAACAAAGAGACCAGGGCACCGATGGCTACCAGGGAATAGCCCTGGCGGGCAGCCATTACGGGGAAAAAGGTCTGAAACGATTGGCCCGCAAAGGCACGCAGGGCCATCACCAGCAGAATTAAAATAATCGGCAACCAGACCGGGCCGAAAATTTCTTTGAGCGAATTGAAGAACCCGCGGCTTTTTATGGTACTGGCCTGAGGAACCGGAACAGTTATAAACAGAAACACCCATACGGTTAAACCCAGAACCATGGAAAACGGCGTTGCACTGAGGCCGTATCTGCCGACCAGCCAGCTGATAAAAAGCGGTCCGATGGCAAACGAGAGCGTGCCGCCTGTCCCAAAAATGGACATGGCCAAGCCAAAATGCTTACCGGCGTAAGGTTCGACCATCCCGGCGGCGGTTGGATGAAACATGGAAGACCCCACCGAACCCAGGCACACGCAAAGGACCAGCAGCCAAAAATAGGGCGTAATCCCGGTGAGCGGGATAAACACCATGACCAGTAAAGGGCCGCCTAAAGCAAATAAGCGCGAGGGGTAACGATCGGCAAGATATCCTACCGGGGGCTGAACCACAAATGCCAGAAAGCGACTGAGCCCTGTGATCAAACCGGCTTGGGCCAGGGTTAAAGCGAATTTATCGATAAAAAGCGGCAACAGGGGGATTATAAAGGAGTTATAAAAATCACCAACAAAGTGGATCAGGCTTAAGGCTAGGATTATTTTTACATTGGCTTCTTGTTGGTGTGTAGTCGACAAATATGGTCCTCTGGGCGCTTTGCGTCTCTGCGGCAAAAAAAAAGAGAGGTAATCTGTTAAAAGTGAATGCCAGAAGCCGGGCTGTATAGCGAAATGGTACGGCCCTGATATAGGGCCAGCCCGTTTTCTTCAATGTCGGCGATGAATGCATCAACCAGCTCGGCGTTGAGATCGGTGCCGCTGATTTGATGCAAGATGCCAAATGCCTCGATCCAGCTTTTGCGTCTCTGATAGGGTCGGTCGGTGGTAATAGCATCAAAGCAATCTGCCACCCTGATTCTTCTGGCACCGTAATGTGGTTTGGCATTATAATTCATTAAGCTGTTCGAAGCGTTTATAGCGCTTTTTTGAGATGGATGTTAGAAAAATGGTGCTCCTTCAAATAGAAGCGAGGGGTATAATTGAATGCCGAAGCACTGTCAATAAAAAAATGGGTTCGGCTACATCGCACGGGGGGCGAAACCAGGGTCTGCAAGGTGAGGGTTTGATGATATCGGTCTCATTGCCGATGTTTCGTGGACGCTGCGTGTAATATTGCTTTTTGGTAGCATTGAATCAGGCCATCTGTCTTGAAAATCGAAGTACGCGTTTAACATACTGCCGGGTTTCCGGATACGGGACCCGGCCGTTATATTTAATTACGATTCCCGGGCCGGCGTTGTAGGCCGCCAGTGCTTTTCTGACATCCCCGCCAAAACGATCCAGCATTTTACGTAAATATTTGGCACCGCCGTCGATATTTTGTTCGATATTGAAGGGGTTTTTAACACCGAGCTCTTCGGCGGTGGCCGGCATCAGCTGCATCAGGCCCTGGGCACCGGCTGTTGATATGGCCCGCACTTGAAAGTTTGATTCGGCGCGAATCACGCCTTTGATCAGCTCCGGCGGCAAATTATATTTTGCAGCCGCTTTGTGAACGTTTTGGTCGATAATCTGCCGTTTTGTTAAGGTCGCCTGTTGTTGACCGGCAGTTTTTTGCGGTAATTTAACAATTTCAGCTTTTTTCAAATCCTGCCCGGATGGGGAGGGGTGATTCAACGGCTCCTGGTTGATTGCCGCCGGTGTCCGGTGTTCAGGAAAGCGGTTGGCGACCTTGTTTTTCAATTCCGCAGCGGCCGGCTTGAGCTGCGGCCGGCAACGTGATTTTGAAAACACCGGCCGGGTGCGGTAGTCGGCAATGGTCAGTCCGCGGGTTTTATGTGGACTGGGGGTCTTCTGGGTCTGGAATCCCGCAAGGATGTTATGAAATCCATTCACCCGGTTTGACAGAAGCCGATTTGCCAGATTTCTGCGGGAACGGCTTAAGCGCCCGACGGTGTTGCGGCCGGCATAATTTATAATGGGATAAAGATCATTAAATGCCATAGAAGCGGTATAATCCTTTATGGGAAGTTTGGTCCTAAATTGAATAGCAATATTTGTTCCAAGTCGGATTTAAATTATATTATAATATTTTCAAGTGGTTATATGCGTTCAAGTAAGAGGGCGCCCTGGAAGGGGGCAATTTTTTCCACCAAAAAGCCGAATACCATCAGAAATATGTCGCCGCGAAACGGATCGAAACTTGCGGGTGTGGGACTTTTAGCCGTTCTGCCCGAGCAGGGAGGCGATAACGCTGAGAAACTGTAACGGGTCCACATAAACACCGTTTACCCTCACGGCCCAGTGAAGATGAGGTCCGCTGACACGTCCGCTGGCACCGCTCAGTCCGATTTGATGGCCCCCTGCAATAACCTGGCCGGCAGCGACCTGAATTTTGCTCAGGTGGGCATAATTGGTGAAGACCCCTTTGCCATGATCAATGATCACGATATTGCCGGAATAAAAAAGGTTTTTCGCCAATCTGACGATTCCGAAATTGGATGCATAGACCGGGGTGCCGATCTTTGCCCGAAAATCAGTTCCGGTGTGGTAGCTTCGATGCTGACCGTTAAATAACCGGCGGGTGCCAAAGGGGCTGGTGGTTTCGCTGGTAAGGGGTCGTTTAAAGCTGCCGAACCATTGCCGGATGTCGCTGCTGCTTGAATAGATGCGTCGAATCTCTTTTTTTTCGCGTTTGATACGCTCCAGATTCTTTTTGTCCGGCGTTACCCGGCGGGAGTCGACTTTTAAGGCCTCTTTTTTGTATTTCCCATCCAGAATACGCATCGGAATGCTTGCAGCCTGATGCCCCCGGGCATCTGTCCACTCCAAATCAATGGCCGCATTTTCCGGTGTCGCGCTCAAAGGAATCCCGATCAATCCGCAATATATGCCGGAAGGTTTAAGCGGGTGCTGGAAAAGGGCAACGGTGTTTTGGCGAAACCGAACTTTGGGATTGGCCGCGGTGGACCCCAGCTTGCGGAGGTTAATTTCAAGTGCGGCGACCTGGCCGTTGGCAACATCCGCTGAGGAAAGGGTTGCCACCTGAGAAATGTCATCGGGCTCATTTTCGGCGGTTGCAAAAACGAGCGGGGATACCACCAGGGTGATGGCAAAAACTGCAATCGCTTCGCGATAAAGAAAAGCATTCATCATACTGATGTTTTAGCCTTTGATAATCCTTGGCAGCATCATCTGATGCTGAGGGCAGATGGATCTGGGATTTTGATAGGCTGCACCGGCAAAGGCCGCCAGGTACCGGCGAATATCGGTCATTTTGGAAACCTCATCCACCAGACCATGCCGGGCACAGTATTCCGGCCGGGAGTTGTCATAATATTCCTGAACCAGCTTGTTCATTTCTTCAATGATCGGCTCCAGCGGCCGGCCGGCATCTTTTTCTTTGACCAACCGGCGGGAAAAGCTGGCTGCCGCCGCGGTTTCGCCGTGCATTACATATATCTCGGTGGTCGGTGTTCCCAGCGTGAATGCATTGTGCCGGTTGGCAGTAGGCCCGCCCATGATATAGTGAGCTGCCGCAGTCCCTTTTCTTAAAAGCACCAGCATCATGGGTACCTCGGTTTGCTGAATCGAATAAATCAACGCCTGGCCCAGCCCCAGCAACTCCGCCTTTTCGGCAATATCGCCCACATCGATGCCACTGGTATCCTGGAACCAGATGATCGGCACCCGGTCTCGCCCGCAATGGGTTACAAACGCATTCATCTTAACCAATCCCTGGCGATAGAGTTTGCCGCCAATTCCCGGATAATCGGCATATTCAGGGTAATCCTCACCAAAAAATCCCTGCCGGTTGCCGATTACGCCCAGGAGAAATCCGTCGACTTTGACCAGGCCGGTGTAGACTTCCGGCCCGTAATCCGGTCGGTATTCCATGTGCTCGCTGCCGTCGACCAGACGCGCCAGGATCTCTTCAAAATTATACATGGCTTTCTGGTTAAACGGGATCAGGTGATAAAGATCTTTCTGGGGAAACCGCGGTTCTTTGGGCACGGCGACCCGGAAAAATTTCGGATTGTATGCCGGCATGTCCTTCATATAATCTTTGATTCCGTCCAGAACCGCCTCTTCGGTTTCAAAGACATACCTGAAAAACCCGGTTTCGTCGTAATGTATTTTAGCCGATCCGGGTGGTTCGACTTTGAATTGCTTGGCGGCTGCAATCAATTGTTCGGCGCCCTCTTGGTCGAAATAACCTTTGGGAGACATGCCGCTCAAGATCCCGCCGCCGCCAACCGCGATATTGGCATCTTTGTGAGCAAACAGGATGGTGGGGCTGATGCCCTGGTACCCACCGCCTGCCGGGTTGGTGCCGTAGATCCCGGCCAGTATCGGTATGCCCATCTGCTCCAGTTCGGCATGCCTGAAAAAAGTGGTGCCGCCGCCGCGTCGGCCGGCGTAAAACTTTTCCTGCTCGGTCAACTTAACGCCGCTGCAATTCACCAGCCAGACCAGGGGAATGTTCAATCGTTTTGAAAGGTTGGTTGCTCTTAAAATATTTTCAGACTGTCCCGGGAGCCAGGCACCGGCAAAGACCTTGTTGTCAAAACCGATAATCATAGCCCATCTGCCTGCAATCTTTCCAAGGCCGTCAATAACGTTGGTCGTGCCTTCGGCATTATCCATCGGATTGAACAGGGTATGCAATGGGCACCAGGTATCCGGATCGACAAGGTAATTGAGTCGTTGCCACACGGTTAATTGTCCCCGGGCGTTAATCTTTTCGGCCGGCATACCCGCATTTTTGACCTTCTCAACCGCTTCGGCCAACTGGGCTTCGACTTTCTGGATCTGCCTAACACTGGCCTCGGTGCTTTTAATCTGCCCTTCTTTGAGCGCCTGGCCAAATTCCTTCATTTTTTGAAAATACGGTTTCATACATCAACGCTCCCTCTGAATTTTTTCCGTTGCCGGGGGGATATGAATTCAGCTAGAAGCTATCTCAAAAATGCGTTTAAGGGCCCATGGCGGTGTTGCGAATCGGCTCAAAATGCTCACATACTACCGTGTATGCTCCGCTTCTGATCGGCTCCGCGCCTTGCCCTGAACCCTGATCCACATTTTTGAGATAGCTTCTAGGCTGCATGTCGAGGACATGCAATTTATTGTCCCGTGAATTTGGGATCACGTTTTTCCAAAAAGGAAGTCACCCCTTCTTTTTTGTCCTGGGTGCCGCAGGAAAGAGCGTGCAGGTAGGACTCGTGCGCCAGCCCCTCGGCCAGCGAGCCTTCTCCGGAACGCAATACAGCTTCTTTGGCATACTGGAGGGCAAGCCTTGGACGGGAGGCCAGGGTCTTGGCCAAATTCTCGACTTCTTCCAGTAGTTGATCGGGTTCGGCGATGCGGTTGACCAGGCCCATCGCGAGCGCCTGCTCGGCACTGACCGGATCGCCGGTAAGGATCATCTCCATTGCCCGGCCCATGCCGACCAGCTTTGGTAAGCGCTGGGTGCCGCCGGCCCCCGGTGTAATACCCAGCTTTACTTCAGGTTGGCCCAACCTGGCCTTTGACGACGCCACCCGTATCGTACATGCCATGGCGAGCTCAAGGCCGGTACCGAGGGCCCAACCGTTGATGGCTGCGATGGATGGGATCTCCAACTGTTCAATCCGCGTGTAAACCTCCTGGCGCCGGCGGGTTTCCGAGCGACCCCGCAAGGTATCGCGTTTGTCCAGTTCATGAATATCGGCGCCGGCGACAAAGGCTTTATCGCCGGCACCTGTCAGGATGAGCACACGTAACTCAGGGCTTTTTTCCACCTGGGCCAGAACTTGATCAATCTCCTCCACCGTCGCATTGTCGACCGCGTTGCGTTTGTCGGGCCGGTTAATGGTCAGTTTGGCGATTGCATCGTCGATTTCAAATAAAATGTTTTTTTCCATCATTTATCACCATATTCGTAGAAGCCTTTACCGGATTTTTTGCCCAGATTGCCGGCTGCGATCATTTCATCCAGCAGCTTGGGGTATTTGTAGCGCGGATCATCCAGTGCCTTGTACAATGTCTCCATTTTGGCGCAATGCGTGTCCAGCCCGATCAGATCGATCAACTGCAACGGCCCCATGGGATGGTTGGCGCCCAGCTTCATGGCCTTGTCTACATCGGCAGGGTCGGCCACGCCGGAAGCCACCAGCCACGAAGCCTCGTTGAGCAGCTGACCGAGAATTCGGCTGACAATACCTGCCGGAGCTTCATTTTTACACACCACCGGATCTTTCCCCAGCTGTTTGGCAAAAGCTTCGGCGGCATCCAGGGTTTCCTGGGAAGTGTTTTGGCCGGGCATGATCTCTACCAGCTTCATGATCACCGGTGGATTAAAAAAGTGCATCTGGACGACCCTGTCTGGTCGGCTTGTCGCTGCAGCCATGGCAGAAATCGAAAGGGAGGTCGTGTTGGTCGCCAGGATAACCTCCGGAGGGGCGATTTTGTCGAGTTCGGAGAAGATTTTTTTCTTAATTTCCAGATCCTCGACAACGCATTCGATAACAATGTCGGCCTCCGCGGCCGGAGAGAGATCCGTTGCCGTAAAGATGTGAGAGAGCACCGCCTCTTTCTCTTCTTCGGTGATTTTATCGCTGGCGACTCTCTTGGCAAGGCCGCCCTCAATGCGGGCTTTAGCCCGGTCGACAAGATCCTGGCTGATGTCGGTCAGCACCGCATCAATTCCTTGCTGGGCACAGAGTTGGGCAATGCCGCCACCCATGATGCCGGCTCCGATAACAAGTACTTTCTGAATTGCCATAATACGTTTCTCCTTAATTGGTTTGTGGTCTGAACGGTTAAGCCATCTTTTTCTAACAGCCTATATAATATTGTCAAGATTCTTTTTCAAAGATAAAGCTGTCGGGTGTCAGTAAACAGATGACAGAAGACAGAAAACAGAAGTCAGACAGGGTGATTCTTCGTGCGTCTTTTTCATCTGTCTTCTGTCGTCTGATTTCTGTTATCTGAAACCTGAAACTGCGGCGCGCTTAGAACTTGACAATCGATCTGCCATTAAGTATCAAGGCACAATAAAATAACTGCACCCTTATGCGCTTACAGATTTTTGGCAGAAAAGAACAATCAGATACACCAAAGGAAGGAGAAAGGAATGAGTAAAGAGATCGTGGCTCCGATGCCCGGAACAATTATCGATATCCTCGTGAAGGAGGGTGAGGAAGTCCTGGAATATCAAGAGGTGGTGATTCTTGAAGCGATGAAAATGGAGAATGCCATTCCGACTCCTGAGGCCGGTAAGGTAAAAGAGATAAAGGTCAAAGTGGAAGATAAAGTTTCCACCAATCAGGTGCTGATCGTATTAGAATAATATCCTATTTAGCTTCTGCACCACCAAAGGCCCGACTGACGCCCAAGTTCGGGCCTTTTGTTTTCACGATGACAAAACCGAATCGGGCCGATTTGCCCCCCAAAAGAGGTTGTATTGCTGGGACCCATTCTCATTAATTTATTCGCAAACCGCAGAAATCCCCCGCTGTCCAAACTTCAGAAGGTCAAGGATTCTGAACATTTTTTATGGCAGATCTTACCCCATGCCGCCCGCACATTCTCACTGGTGATCGTTTTTCTTCCGCCCCGCATGCGGCGGGCGCTGGCAGTCGCTTATCTTTATTGCCGGATGCTGGACACCTATGAAGATCTTCTGCCCACGGTTGAAAAGCAGCAACAGGCGTTACAACGCTTTGTCGAGCGATTTGCCGACCCTAAAGCCTTAAAACCGGCACCGCCCCTTGACCCCGGTCTGAGCACCGATGCACGCGAAAGTACGCATCTGCTGCTGGTAAATCAGGCAGCGCTGATTGACCGGAACTTTAATCGACTGCCAACGCTTCAGCAGGAAGCCATCTGCCGGCTTGTAAAGCGGATGGGTGAAGGGATGATCTGGTCCAGCCGCATCATTGCGAAACAGGGTGGGGTTTTGCAGACTCCGGGCCAGCTCTCCCGCTACTGCTGGCATGTGCTCGGTACCCCCATCCTTTTCGCAGAAGAAATCCAACGGCTGGATCAGGGGCTTTCGCCGGAAGTCAGCGATGAGCGGCTGCGCTCCTGTGCGGTGATCGGCGAGGTGATTCAACTGGCCAATATCACTCGGGATCTGGAAAAAGATTGCCGCAGAGGGATCTTTTATCATCCGGATCTGCCGGGTCTGGAAGGTGCCCGCCGGGAACAGCGTATTCGTGAAGTGCGCTCGCAACTCGTCCTGCGGGCCCTGCGCCAGGCCCCGGAGTTCCGTTATTTTATTGAATCCCTGATCGCACCGCGCATATCGCTGGCCCGGGGGGCGGCGTTGCTTCTGATTATTACAACATATGCGTATTACTGGCGCGCTGCTCAGAAGGCCGGGTTGCCGGCTTTTGACAGACGCCAGCGCATCACGCGTTTGGGCGGTGCGTTTACCTGGGTAAAGTGTGTATTATCACGCCGGGCAACGTTGCGTTTTTTAAGGTGGCTTGAAGAGACGGTTGTCATCGCGTTTGACCGCTGTCAACCCCCCGTATCCAAGCGGTTTATTTTTGAAGACGGAGAGTTTGACGTCGTGCAGGTGATGAAATAAGTTTTCCGCATGCCTTGCGGCAAGCAATGCTCAATCCAGGCGAAAAATAGTGCGCGCCCAGATATAATCAACGTTGACAACAAACCCTATCCCTGCTAACTTGACACTTCCCCATGTTCGGCCGCATTTAAAATTGAAAGTCTCGTCGTTGGAGTAATGGAGGGCTGGAGTTTTGGAAAAAAGATATCAATCCACTAGCCACCACTCCAACACACCATTACTCCAATGCTCCAAACGTGAATCACCATGCCTCAGCTGCTGCTCATAAATCCATCGAACGTACATAAGGGCCTTGGCAACATTCGATCCACTTCCTGGCCCCCGCTTAACCTGCCGTTTCTGGCAGCATTAACCCCCGATCATTACGAGATTGAGGTCATCGACGAAAATATCGAGCCCTTCAAATTTCAAAAAGCAGATATTGTTGGTATAACATCTTACACTTCTTCAGTGAGCCGCGGCTATGAAATCGCCCAAATGTATCGGGAACAAGGTATCCCGACGGTCATGGGAGGTATTCACGTGTCGATGATGCCTGAAGAAGCCTTGAATTACTGCGATACGGTCGTCGTTGGAGAAGCTGAGGGTGTCTGGCCCAAGGTTCTTGAAGATTTTGAGGCGGGGACGATGAAAAGGCGGTACCAGGGCTCCTGGCCGGATTTGGCGCATTTACCCATACCCAGGCGCGATATACTTCAAAACGATTATTATACCTGGGGCAGTATCCAGACATCACGTGGATGCCCGATGAACTGCGCTTTTTGTTCTGTTACCGCATTTAATGGCAGGCGGTTTAGACGACGCCCCCATGAGGCCGTCATCGACGAATTAGAACAGATACCCCAGAAAAAGGTCATGATTACCGACGACAACTTGATTGGATACAGCAGGGAAGATAAGGATTGGGCGCGGCTCTTTTTTGCGCGCATCATCGATAAAGGTATTAAAAAAATTTTTTTCGCCCAGGCCTCCATTCAGTTCGGAGAAGACCCGGAGCTCATTCAAATTGCGGCCAGGGGAGGATTAAAGATTTTGTTCATCGGGTTGGAATCCGTGAATCCTGCGAGCCTGAAATCTTATCAAAAAGGGGTTAATCTGCAGAGACTCCAGCAGGATAAATACCATGAGTTGATTTCAAGGATTCGCTCGGCAGGTATCGCTGTCATCGGCGCTTTTGTGCTGGGATGCGACGATGACGATCTTTCTATATTTCATTCAACCTTGGCGTTTATTGAGTCATCCGGCATGGATGTATTACAGATTACCAAACCGACCCCGCTGCCGGGCACGCAGTTGTGGAACGACTTGTTAAATGAAGGTCGCATTTTAAATCTGGATTTTCCCAAAGCCTGGGCGGATTATCGGCTTACAAAAATGGTGTATAAACCGGCAAAAATGTCGGTCGAAGATGTTTACGAGGGGTTTACGTATATACGAATAATATATTACGGGTTTTGGCAGACGCTGAAAAGAACCCTAAGCACACTTTTAACAACCAAGAATCTCGTTACGACGATCCTTGCCTATAAATTTAATGCCTCCTATCGAAGGGCTTTTATCAATTCAGAACACCGCAGGATCTACAATCACCCGGGATTAAAAAGAAAGTTCAAAATCGACAGCCCCACCTAGTGTTGGGTCCCGCAAGTAATTCACAACACCCTGTTTTTTTAGACTTCTTGCTACTGGCCGAGCGAGAGACAAGCAGCCGGTGACCAGTGACAAGAGACCAGCTGCCAGCCGCCAGTAGCCAGGGGCCAGAAATCCTAGACCCATTGGCCGATTTCAACCCGATCTATGAGCGCTAATGATGATTTTAAGGCCGGGCCTTTAAATCTTACCTTTAAAGCTGCTGCCAGCATTTCAGGTCGAATCACCTTTTTCAGCTCGGCCAGCACCGCCAGAGACGCCAGGGCCCGGTCGGTGCTTTTAATACCCTGATCCTTAAAATCGACCAGATGAATGCGGGCGTTGCAGGCCGGGATCGTCACGCCGCTTAGTTGAATGACGAGCACATCCTTTGACAGATGTTTAAACAGGCTGCGACGCCGATCGACGCCTTCCTGATCCAGGGCGATCACCACAGAGGGCATGTCAATTCCGGTGTAGTCGATTTCTTCGGGGGATAAGATTATTTCACTAATGGACGGGCCTCTGAGCACCGTAATGTTATATTCATTTTTTTGAGTGGTCCTCAAACCGGCCGTCAGCCCCGCAATGCAAAGGATTTCACCTGCGGTTATGACGCGCTGGCCGGCACTGCCAAGCAAAATGACTTCCTGGCGGTCGAGCTGGGGTGCTTTGTATTGGGATTTGATGACAGGCGGCCTGGCGACTTTTTTCTGAGCGGCGGCCATTTTACGATAATGCCGTCCGTATTCGGGACGGGTATTTTCAGCCACAACGCCTTCCTGCGGGGGCAACTTGGCCAGGGTGTCGTCGATCATTTTCGTGGTAAGACGATTTTTTTTCGTGTAGCGGCCCGGACAAATTCCCCAGATGTCCATCACCGCAAAACCTTCATATTCAATGGCCCTTTGGATTTCTTCGGCAAGATTTTTGCGAAAACCTGAGCAGCGCCTGACATAGGGGGCACCGGCGCTGCGGGCGACTTCACAAATATCCAAGGGGCGCTCGAGCTGGTTCAAAAATCCCGAACCCAACTGCGCATCCGGCGGGGTCGTGGCTGAAAACTGGCCGCCGGTCATGCCGAAATTAAAATTGTTTAAAATCAGCAGGGTCAGATCCAGATTGCGGCGGCACGCCGCCAGCAAATGGGCGCCCCCGATGCCCTGCCCCCCGTCTCCCATGGTGACCACCACTTTCAATTCCGGCCGCGCCATTTTCAGGCCGGCCGCGTATGTGAGGGCCCGGCCGTGCAGGCCATGGAAGGCATGGGTGTGGAAAAAGGTGTCGAAGAGGCCGGAACAGCCGATGTCGCTGACGATAACGATTTGATGCCCGGCCAGGCCCATTTCCTGAAATGCACGATCCAGCGTGCGGGTGATGCGCTCATGGGTACACCCCGGGCAAAAAACAGGTGGTCTCTCAGCATTTAAAAAACTAGTCACTGTCGATGACCTCGGTGATTTGGGCCGGTGTAATCAACCGACCGTCCATTTGACCCAGAAAATCAATGCGCTTTTCCGGCAGGATCCGTTTTATTTCCCGGACATATTGTCCCATATTCATCTCGACCACCACAATGCGCCTGGCCGATTGAGCGACCCGTCGGATGAGGTGCTCGGGCACGGGCCATAATGTTTTCAGGACCAGCAAAGAAACACGTTTACCCTGTCGGTCCTGTTCCGTGAAAACAGCTCTGGCCGCGCGGGCGGTAACGCCGTAACTTATTAGCAGGGTGTCGGCGTCTTTTTTGTTAAAGGTTTCATGAAAGGTAAACTGGTCAACCGCTGATAACAACTTGGTCGTTAAGCGCTCCTGACCGCGGGCAATTTCATCGGGATCGGTGGTGATATATCCATCCGGGCCATGGGTCGAAGAGGTCGTTCGCACCAGTACGTTATCGCCGGTGGGCAGAAAGCCCGGGACCGCTTGCGCTGCCTCTGCCTGAAAGGGCCGAAACGGCTGTTGGGATGATGCCGGGGTTCGCGTAACAATTTCGGGAACGTCCAACCCATCCAAATCAATGCTTTCCCGGGTCATTCCAATCTCCTTATTGGAAGCAACAAATACCGGGCAACGAAATTGTTCGGCCAGGTTAAAGGCCCGAATGGTCAGCGTAAAGCAGTCATTTACATCTACCGGTGCCAGGACAATGACCGGCTGGCCCCCGCTGTTTCCCCAGCGCAAAAAGTTGATATCCCCGTCGGCGCCCCGGGTGGCCGATCCCGTAGAAGGCCCCAGGCGCTGTACATCAATTATCACAATCGGAATTTCACTGCCCACCGCAAATGATATGTTTTCACTGTACAGGCTGATTCCCGGTCCCGAGGTGGCGGTCATTACTTTCATCCCGGCCATGGATGCCCCCAGGCAAAATCCAATAGAAGCGATTTCATCTTCACCTTGAAGGCAAATGCCGCCGACAGAGGGAAGCAGGTTAAGCATGCTTTGGTAAATGGTTGTCGCCGGGGTAATGGGATAACCCGCAAAAAAACGGCAACCGGCAGCAATGGCGCCGCGGGCAATGGCTTCATTGCCTTCCATTAAGCTGTAGGCCATCCGAACTCCTTTTAAAGATAGTGCCTAAAATGCCTAGCGTGAACTAAAGTGCCTAAAGTTAAGGTATTCTGTCCATCAAGAGCCCCGAGGTCGAACGGTGATTTAAATATAAAAAGATGGAGCGTGGCGACACCTTAACTATAGGCACTTCCAACTTTAGTTCACTTTAGTCACTTATCTAATGCTTTATCCCAAAATTACATCTTGAAGGAACTGCGGGCTTCGGGCTCTTTTTCGCTGCTTCCAAACGTCCAGCCGGCGCTCCTTTTGACTTTGACTTTCTCCTGCCATGGATAGCGAATCCGGGAATGAAGGGAAGCTTCCAGGGCGTCTCCGAGGGCCCTTACAATTTTGGCGATGTCGCGGGTGGTCAGATCACACTCACTGAATTGCCCGTCCGCAATTCTTTGGCCGACAATCAATTGGACCATCTTATTGAGCTTACTGCGGGTGGGATCCTGCATTGAGCGCGACGCCGCCTCAGCGGCATCGGCAATCATAAGGATAGCGGCTTCATTGCTTTGGGGTCTGGGACCCGGATATCTGAAATCGGCCTCATTGAGAGTTGCCCTGAGCTGGTTTTTAGAGGCGATACTGTAAAAGTATTCGATGAGCTGCGTTCCATGATGCTGCAAAATCAAATCCACCAGTGCTCTGGGCAGCCCGGAATCCATACCTATTTTGGTTCCCTGCTTTACATGGTTGATGATCAGTTCCGTGCTTTCCCACGGATCCAGGGAATCATGCGGATTGTCGCTGTTGTATTGATTCTCAATAAAATTTTTCGGTGTTTCCATCTTCCCGATGTCGTGGTAGTAAGCCCCGATCCTTAAAAGCAGAGAATTGGCTCCGATGGCCTCGCCCATCGAATGCGCCAGATAAGCGACAGCCATGGAGTGCTGGTAGGTGCCGGGGGCTTTTTCCTGCAGTTTCTTCATCAGCGAGCGCTGCAGATCCGTATAGCGGTTGAGTTTAAATGTTGAGGCCGTATCCCAGCTAATTTCGATCAGCGGCAATAACAGCAGCGCCAAGGGCCCTGCAACCAGGCCTCCCGCAAAAGCCCACCCCAGGCGCTCTATCAAAGCGGGCTCGAGCGCTCCGGTGGCGAGAAGCGAACCGATGTTCGGCAGGCTAGAAGCCGACGAAAAAGCGGCCTGCCAGTCTAAACTGAAGGCCAACACACTGATGCTGTTGACCAGGGCGACGCCCAGCGAAGGGAAGATGATGTGCCAGCGCTGCTGGATATTGGCGGACACCAGTACGGCGGTCAGTCCGCCGAAGATGAAGTAGAGCATCGTGCGGTACTGGGGTCCGGCAAATAAACTGACCAGAATGGTTCCCACAACAGCGGTGCCGGTGGCCGCGAGCTTCCCGTGGTTTAATGAGATCACAAGCAACGGCAGGAAAGCGAAAGGCATGGCATAGATCGGCAACGGGGTGAACAGAAGCGATCCTTTTAAGATAAATATACACAAAAGCAGCAAGGAAAGCAGCGGACGTTGCGGTGGTGCTTTGCGTGACCCGGTTTTGAGCACCTTTGAAAGGAATACATTATAAAATATGACCATGAACAAAACGGTAAACAGGCTCCACGGCAGGTCGCGATAGATCTCTTTAATTTGCTGTTTTTGAAAAGCGTTCAGCAACAGCACGTCCTGTTCACTTAACTGTTGTCGAAACGGTATTAAAATATCGCCCGCCTGAAAGCGAAGGGTCTGAATCGGATATTGGCGTTGAATTTTTTCCAGTCGTTGGGCGTTTTCTTTGTCGTTGTATTCCAAGTTTGGCAGCAGGGTTGCCTGGCAGATCATGAGAACGGGATCCAGGATCGTGTCGTTCACCTGCCAGAAGAGTTGCTGGACCTTTTGCTGCATCGATAAGCGGGCTTTCTCCAGGGATATCAATTCGTTAATGGGGGTAATCACCGGAGCAGCGAGGGCCGGGTCATGGATCTCGATGGTTTTTTTCCCCTTGACGTGTTTGGGGCTGGGCAAAATTTTATTCTGAAGAATGGTTTCCTCGACGGTTAAAATTCCCTCCAGCAGGTTTTTGAGATCCCGATACCGCAGCACTCTGGTCAGAGATTCTCTGGGAACTTCCACGCCGACTTCCGAACGAATAATCGTTATAAGGTCGTCGATTCTTTTTCTCTTTCTGGCCCGAAATGATAAAAGTTCTTTGATCAGCGCCTCCGTTTTTTTCTTGGATGCTTCAACCTTTGCAGGAACATAGTTAAATACCGGAACATACTCCGAAAAGGCGTGCGTTCGTTTTGAACTCAGCGCTTTTTTCTGATCAAAATTGAAGGATTGGCGGGTTCTGATCGTCAGCATTATTTTGCTTTCAGCTTTGGGGGGCCGCAAGGCAAGATAGACGCTTTCAGCAAAGCAGGCAAAAATGGTGATGAAAACCAATGTGATGTTCAGAAATAATTTCATTGCGGCTAGACATCATATAAAGGCCGGGGGTCAGAGTCAATCAAATCTGTTTAAACAAGCTAAATTTTTCTTCGAAATAGCCGATATATAAGTTAGAACTGGCATACTGACTAAAATCGTTGCAGCCGACACCCATCTAAGGCCCTGTAATTTATGACACTTTAGCCGATTTCTTGACTTTTAAAGGTCTTTCTGCGATAATATACTGTAATAACTTAATGATTTTATCTTTTTGGGTATTGCTGCCAAAGATTTGATAGCGCGAATCGCGTCCTAATAGAGGAGCCCAAACATGCTGGGGAAAACTTTCGCCCGTTTAAGAAAGCAAAAAAACAATGATGCCCCCCCGGTGGTGCCGTCGGGGAACGGCAAACAGGCCAAATCCCTCGGCGAGATCTCCAAAATGCTGAGTGCATCCGGAAGGGTTAGCCTGGCATCCCTGCGCAAATTGGCCCAGGAAAATGAAGTTGAAGCGTTTGCTCAATTTGTTCGGCGCCCGGTTCTTGTGGGTTCTGCAATTAAGTCGGGTGTTATATCGAGCGCCGGTAACAGCCCGGATACCCTTAACACGACTCAAATTTTTGAACCAGCCAAAACTCAAGGGACTTCAATTTCAGCTTCCGAAAGCTTAAAACACGCCATTTACCCGATGGTTAAAGGCGAATATCCGGCAACTCCGCGCGGCGCTTTTTATATTGGACGCATCAACGGCAACGATATGATTATGCCGGACTATGCTATTTCCAAACGCCATGCCATCATCGATATAGAGGATGGGGCCTATTACATTCGAGACGCCGGTTCCACAAACGGCACCCGGCTGAACGGATCGCGACTGGGCAAAAAGCGCGCACAGCTCAGGGATAAAGATGTCATCAGCTTCGCCCGCTATGAATTTACCTTTCTTTATCCGAAGTCATTATACAAAATGCTGCAAGAAGTTAGTTCCTAGTTTCATATCTCCCCAACCAAATTACAAAAGTCCCAATTTTGCGAATGGTCTCTGGCCACTGTCCTCTGGTCTATTGGCAACATGGGCACACTTTCCTTTTTGCTTATCTCTGGGTCGGCCAGCAGCAAGGAGCCAGAGGTCAGTCGCAACTAACCCCAAAAGAAATGAATTAACTTTAAAATGAGGTGGTTCAGTTTCGGGATGTTAAGGATGGTTTTTATTTCGCCAATTCGGCCTTAATCGTGCGGCCAAATCTTTCCAGTAAATACGGCTTCTTAATATAGGGTCCGGCCCCCATTTTTTGGGCCGCTTTCACGCGTTCGGATTCCGAATAGCCACTGGCGATGATGGTCTTTTGGCCCGGATGAATTGCAGAAATTTGCTTGTAGGTTTCCAGGCCGTCGATTCCCGGATCCATGATCATGTCCAGTACCATTAAATCCGCAGAATGATGGTGCATGTAATCCACAGCCGCTTCGCCGCTGGCAACGGTGGTCACATTATATCCCAGCTTTTCGAGCATCTCGGATGCGATCTGCCGCTGTTCTTTGATATCGTCGACAACGAGAATGGACTCACCGTGGCCCATAATTTCTTCAAGGCTTACGAGGTCTGCGTCAAGAACCAATTCCTGGCGGGTGACGGGAAAGTAAAGGGTGATGGCCGTTCCTTTGCCTTCCTGGCTGTTAATATCGATAAATCCCCCGTGATCTTTTACCGTACCCCACACCACCGCCATTCCCAATCCGGTACCACTGCGGCCCATGGACTTTTTGGTGTAAAACGGTTCAAAAATACGTTCAATATCTTCCGGGGCCATGCCGATTCCGGTATCCTCAACGGTCAAGGTAACATAATCACCTCTGCCGATTTCATCGAACGCATTTTTGTTTTTGTCCTCGTGTCGATTTTCGCTGCGAATGATTATTTTTCCCCCGTCGAGCATTGCTTCCGCCGCGTTGGAAACCAGATTCATTACGGTCTTTGACAGATGCACCGGAGAACCCAAAATGTTTAACAGATTGGCTTCCAGGTGCCGTTCCACCCTTACATTGGGATGGTCTAGTTCTAATTTTTCATGTTCGGGGCTAAGCAGGTATTCCGAAACGATGCTATTTAAATTGACGACTTCTGTGGCCGCAACGCCTCTTCGGGCCAGCGTTAATAAATCCTGAACGATAGCCGCTGCTTTTTCACCGGATTTTTGAATGGTTAAAATGGGCTTTCGAAGCGGGCTGTGCGCATCGATTTCCATTAATAAAAGCTCCGGATAACTGACAATTCCTGATAAAATATTATTCAAATCATGGGCCACACCACCGGCCAGGGTGCCGATAGCCTCCATCTTCTGAGCGCGCTGCAGCTGGGCCTGTAGATCCTTTTTTTCCAGATCTGCCAGCTTGAGTTCGGTGATGTCATTGCCGATGCACAGAATTTCTGTAAACAGCCCCTTTTCATTAAAAATCGGTTGATACGTCCAGGCGATCCAGACTTTCTCTCCGTTCCTGCGTTCCGTTTCATTTTCATTGACCATCGGCCGGTCCGGCTTTTTTTGAAGGACGTTGAGCAGGGCTTCAAAACCCTGCCGGTTCGCCCGGCCGACCGGCAAAATAATCTGTTCGGCATTTTTGCCGAGCATTTCTTCTTCGGTATAGCCAAAGAGCCGCTGGGCAAATTCATTGGAAAACGTAATGCGCCCGCCCGTCTCTATGCGCAGGATAATACTGTTGGCGGTTTCGACCAGCTCGCGATATTTGTTTTCGCTCTGTTGCAGCTTTATAAACGACCTTGTGTTCATGATGCTGCTCGCAAGCTGTGACGCCACACCCATCAGGAGATTTACGTCGCTTTGCCGCAGCGGCGTTTTGGATTTAATATTGTCAACCGCCAAAATTCCCAGCGCTTCCTGTTCGTATATAATTGGAACACAGATCACGGACTGACCGCCCATCTGTTTTGCAAACTCCAGACTCCTGGGTGAGAGCGTATCTTGGATTTCGCGGATATCCTGGATTAAAATCGGTTTGCGTTCTCTCATGGTCAAGATAAACAACCCTTTGGATTCCGGATTATTTAAATTAAATTCGAGTCCCCTTAAAAATTTCTCCTGCTTTTCGGTATGGCCAAAACCGGCGCTGTAGTGCAATAGGGATTTTTCCTCGTTTGCCAGCATGATCATGCCGCGGTCAAAATCAAGACGCCTGTCCATTACGTTTATTACGCTTCTCAGCAGATCATCAATCGTCAATATTTTCGAAGCCGCCTGCCCGATTTCCTGAACGAGCAGGGCGTTATTATAGCGAATATTGCTTTCCAGAATCTGGTCTTCTGCGGTTGCTTTTTGGGTTTCAACGGTCTGGGTCAGTTCTTTATTATCAAGATATTCGGAATAAAATGAAATGGTTGCAGCAAGCGTGGCAAGGGCGAGCACAACAACGCCCCAGATCGCCGGTGCCATAAGCCAGAACAGGACCAAAGCGGCTGTAAGGCTCAATAAAAGAAAATAATTGCGGATGCGCTTCCAGAGCATGTAGGGCATTTTCTGCCAGCTGATGATATAGCGGCAGCATTCATCGCCCCTGTGAAAACAGGATGGGTGTTCAATATGGGCCAGTTTGTCGCCGTAAAATTTCGCCGTTGCCTCGAATATACCCGTTCGGTTGGCACACTGGTAGGGTTTTTCTTGAACGCCGGGCATGGGAATGGAGTTGATTTCCACCTTGTTTGACCCCAATTTTTTGACTTTGATCTTGGCCCCGCGACTCATGAACGGGTAAAGCTTTTCCATCAGAAGGTAAATTGCGGTCAGGTTCATTAACCCCAACGCATACTGTTTGACCGCACCGCCGGCGGCGGAGGACGTCGAATCGCGACCGGCATCCCGGGCAATATTCGCATTGCCGGTCTTTTTTACCAGCGTCTCATGAAAGCGATCGATCTGCTTTTGATTAAACCAGTGGGCGGGATCTTCGACCTCGAACCCGGTGATTCCGGCCTCTTCCAGAATTGCATCGATACTTACATCAGGATGATACTTGCTGATGTATTCCAGATAAATTTTCATGAGACGGCTGTTATAGAGAGGCGCTGTGTCGTTCATACTGCTATTTTATCCAATTTTCAGGACACTTTTCAAGATCGAATTTGTTTTTGGAATTATTCCTTGGTGTTAATGCTGCTGCAGGTATTATCCAATCGGGTGAACAATCTGTGATGCCGGAACCAGCCGCACCTGGTTTTGCAGATCCGGCAGCATCTCCTGCAGTATGCGGTAGGTTGTCGAATGGGGGTGCAAAATGCCAACCGCTGCACCACTCAACCTGGCAATCCGGATCAGTTCCTTAATTTGTTTTCGGATAAAATCCGGCTTCTGGTAGTGGTCAATAAACACATCCCGCTGGGCAAAAGGAACCTGAAACAGACGTGCCGACGGTTTGCATAGAGAATCAGACGTTGTTCGGCTGTCGATAAAAAAAAGTCCGCGCTGTTTCAACACGGAAAAGATTTGATACATCTGGGCCGATTCTGCTGTTAATTTTGAGCCCATGTGGTTGTTGATCCCTCTAACGCCGGGCATCGTATCAAGGTTTTCCTTGAGCTGGCGGATCAATTCATCAGGTGTCATTGAGCTTAGCAGTGTGCCGGGGCCGGGGTTTACCTCCGGATATTCAACCGGTTCCATGGGCATATGCAGCATAATTTCCAAACCCTTTGAAGTCGCCAGGCGGGCAATCTTTTTTTGGAAGGGGCTGTGCGGCAGAATGGAGAAGGTCAAATTTGTATTAAGCTTCAAAAATTTTTCAGCTATTTTTTTATCGTATCCCAGATCATCGATAATGAGTGCGACCCACGGCAATTTCGCGGTTGGCATCGGCTTGGGCTTAGGGATTGACTTCGGAATATCAATTTTAGCCCGCGGCTCACGGGCCGATGTTTTCTCTTTGGGGAAGATTTCAAATTTCGGCGCTTTCACCGCTTTTTCTCTGGCCTGCGTTGATTTGGAGACAGACACAGTCGCCGAAGGTTTCTCCGGCGGCGCCAGATAATAGACACCAAATCCAATTGCAACGACCAGCATTGCAAGAATCGCTAACCCGGCAAGCGCCTTGTAAAGCGAGGTTTTAAGGGAGGTCTTTTTGCGTTTTTTGGGGGAACGTCTCTTTTTCCGGGTTGGTTTTCGTTTGGCCATTTAAGCGTTATCAGTAAAATAAAAGAAGAACGAACAACGGGCTCCCTGCATCAACCGTTTAAGCTCTTAAATATTTCATAACTGTTAAGGATTTCAAGCGCACGCATGACCTGGTTGTCTTTTTGCAGTCGTTCGAGGTTCAGCGGGCCCACTCTGAATTCCATTTCCTGGGCGTCCGGTTTTGATTCTTCCTCATCGGATGTTGCGTCCTTTTTTTGCCCCGGCTCAGCTTCAAGGTGATTTAGCAGGTCTTTTTCTTTTAAGAGGCCTTCTTCCTGTGAATCCTTGGAATCAAGACGCCTGTGTATTAAGACGACGTCCGGCTCGATTCCTTTGGCCTGAATCGATCGACCGCTGGGCGTGTAATAGCGGGCGATGGTTAACTTAAGTCCGGAACCGTCGCGCAAGGTTTCTACCGTTTGGACCGATCCTTTCCCAAAAGAGGTTGTGCCCAAAATCAGGGCGCGATTTTGATCCTGAAGGGCGCCCGCCACTATTTCCGAGGCACTGGCAGTGCCCCCGTTAATTAGAACAACCATCGGGTATTTACGGCTTACCGCATCCGCTGTGGCCATATACTCCTTGGTATTCTTTTTGCTTCGACCCTTGATGGATAAGATTTTGCCTTCTTCCAGAAAAAAATCGCTCACCTTAATGGCCGCATTGAGCAATCCCCCACCATTGTTGCGCAAATCTAAAATGAGCCCTTTCAATGGGACTTGGCCCGATTCTACTTCGTTCAAGGCCTCTTCGAGCTCCTGGGTGGTGGTGCTTGAAAATTGTGATAAACGAATATAGCCATAGCCCGGTTTCAGATTAAGGGCCTTGACACTCACTACGGGGATGACATCGCGAATCAGTTCAAAATCGATCGGTTTTTTAATACCCTCGCGCATGATCGAAACCAAAACCTTGGTGCCTTTAGGGCCACGCATCATATTTACAGCCTGTCGCAGATCCTTGACCGGCTGGCCGTCGACTTTGACGATTCGGTCCTGCGCCTTGATTCCGGCCCTATAGGCGGGGGTGTCCTCGATAGGAGAAATCACGGTGACAAATCCATCTTTCATGGTGATATGGATTCCAATCCCGGTGAATTTCCCTTTGGTGTCAATTTGCAGATCTTCAAACGCCTCCGGTGGTAAAAGTGAGGAGTGGGGGTCTAGGCTTTGAACCATACCCTGGATGGCATTTTGGATGAGTTCTTTGGCCTCGACATCATCAACATATTCTTTTTCAATAAGCTGGATCACATCCGCAAAAATCTTCAGCCCTTCGTAGGTCTCGTCACTTTTGGCAGCAATATCACCAAAAAAACCTGCCCCGATCGTCCAAAAAACCACAGCGGTTACCATTACAATCCAAATTTTTACGTGCTGGATTTTTTTTGAATTCATTAGTTACTCCTTGTTTGGACTACCCCAATTGTATTAAAACCAATTGGACGTTATATGTTATTCGTTATTTGTTAATCGTTTAAAATGAATGATATCTAATTTTGTCTCACCTGTTATCGCAATCTAATTCTAATAACGAATAACGAATAACGATTAACACCTAATTGGGCGTTTATCGCCCAATTAGGGCACTATCCCGTCGCGAGCCATTGCATCGGGTCCAAGGGCTTGCCGTGGTGCCGGATCTCGAAATAAAGTTTGGGACCATCGATGGATCCGGTGTCGCCGGCGGTCGCCATGACCTCACCCGCCTCGACCACATCTCCTGCTTTTTTGAAGACTTCTTCAATATGGCCATAGACTGTGTAGTAATTGTCCCCATGATCAATAATAATCATGTTGCCATAGCCTTTAAACCAATCGGCATAAAGAATTTTGCCTTCATAGACCGCCTGGATGGGTTCGCCTCTTTCGGTTTGAATTTCAATGCCGCTGCGAAAGTTCAGCGTATTAAACTGCGCATTTTTAAACTTACCGAAAAGACTTATTATTCTACCTTTAACCGGCATTTTAAGCAAGCCTTTATACGCCTGAAACGCTTCGCGCCCGGAATATTCATTCGGAGCGAGTGCGGCCAATTGGGTGCTTAGATTATTTATTTTGCGATCCAGATTGCGGGCCGCTTCTTTTAAGGACTCAAGGGCCAGCAACTGGGCAGACTTTTCTTTGCGCACCTGAGCCAGCAAGGAAGTGCGTTTTGCGCGTTCATTTGCCATCCGCTCGATTTGCTTTTGATACTCTGCGGCCCGGCGGCGCTTTGCATCCCTGTGGTCTTCCAGTTGAGCTTGCAGCCTTTTCAGACGCGACTGATTGTCCAAAAGCGCGTTGATAACTTTCTGGTCATAGGTCAGAATGCGTTCAATTGCGGTTTTGCGTTGCAACAATTCGTGCAGGCTCTCGGCCGAAGCCAGGATGTGGAATTTACCCAGCCAGTTCAATTTGTACAAGGCCACGATGCGACCGGATACGTATTGCTCGCTGGCCTTAATTTTTTGCTTTAGCGCTTCGGAGGCCCTTGTTGATTCGGTTATTTTTTTTTCAATCCGGGCCATTTCGCGTCCAAGGGCGTAAATTCTTTTCCTTGATTGATTTAGCATCAAATCAACCTGATCTAATCGGTTTACAATATCAGCTTCCCGGGTTGTAAACTTTTGAATTTGTACCTCGCCCTTCTCAATTTCCCGGTCGATGTCCTCGGCCCTTTTTTTAATTTCTTCAACTTGGGAAGACGGATCCTGGGCCTTAAGGATTTGATCGGTTTGAAAAGCCCAGAGGCAGCCGACCACCAGGACTAAAATTCGAAAGCCGAAGTATTTTTTACGAAAACCCACCTTACGTTGTTGAACCTGTCCTTTATGCGTAAACAAATGTTCGTTTTTGGTCCAAAATCAAAAATTAATCACCAAAACACCCCGGTTAAATTTTCAAAGGTCCGGCTGCCAGGCGAAATGGTAGAATTACAAAACATTATCTTATATTTTTTTCGGGTTTTCAATCTTTCAAAAATTGCTTGAGAGAAAGGTAGGATCCCAGCCACCCCACCAGCATGCTGGTTAAAACAATAGCGCCTAAAATAAGGGGGGAAAGAAACTGGACATTGAAAAAGCCGGAAAATCGCCCCCGCTCAATATTGGTTGCCATGAACAAAAAGGCCACAAACAAAACGGACAGGCCGATACCGGCCCCCAGCGCCCCCTGCAGCAGGCCCTGAATGTAAAAGGGAATTTTGATAAAGCGTTCCGCCGCGCCCACCAGCCGCATAATCTCGATTTCGTCCCGCCTGGAATAGATTACCAGACGGATCGTATTGGCCATGATAAACACGGCGGCCATAAAAAAAATAGTGCACATGGCATAACCGGTGAATGTGAACAGTTCAAAGATTTGCGTGAAACGTCCCAGCCATTTCTGCCCGTATTCAACTTCTTCCACTTCATCCAGAGATTCAATTTGAGCGGCCAAAAATTCAATCTTTTCCCAACTCTGGGTTGCGGCACTCATTCGAATCTCAAACGCGTCGGGAAGGGGATTTTCAACAAGATTGTCAAACAGGGAGGCCTGTCTTTTCATCTGTTCTTTCAGTTGCTTCAAGGCGTCTTCTTTGGAAATGAAGGTCACCTGCTCAACACCGGACATGGTTTGAAACTGGTTTCTTAAGTCAGCCATTTCAGAGCCGAGGACGTCCGCTCTCAGATAGGCCATAATCCGCAACCCCTTTTTCCAGAAATTCATGATTTCATTGGTGTTGATGAAGAAAAGGATAAAGGCGCTGACAATCAGAATAGACAGTGAGACCGTCAAAAGGGTAACGACATTTAAAAGCCGGTTGTTGCGAAAATCCTCAATGGCCCGTTTAAAGAATAGAATCTTCATAGTCCTTTTCAATAAAAGACGATGCCTCCAATCGTCCTTCCTTCAAATACAGGACACGTCCACCGGTTTTGCGGATCAGGTCTTTGTCGTGGGTTGCAATGATAACCGTCGTTCCGCGTATGTGAACCCCTCTTAACAGATCCATAACGATGCCGGCGGAATCATCATCTAAACTGCCGGTGGGTTCGTCAGCCAGAATGATTTTGGGATCACCGACAATTGCCCGGGCGACCGCTATGCGCTGCTGTTCTCCGCCGGATAAACTCAGCGGCAGGGCGGTTTGCCGGTCTTCCATGCCGACCAATCGAAGCACACTCCGTACTTTTTTCTGGATCAGGCGCCTTTTTTTACCGGCGGCCTCCAGGACCAGCGATACATTATCGAATACGCTTCGGTTCGCGATGAGTTTGTAATCCTGGAATATAATGCCGAATTTTCTTCTCAGAAGCGGAATGCGTTTGCGGGGAACGCGGGAAAGGTTCATGCCGTCGATCAACACCTGGCCCTCGACGACCGCTTCGGCCAGATACAAAAGCTTCAGCAGAGTCGTCTTACCCGCGCCACTGGGCCCGGTAATAAACACAAAGTCATTTTTTAAAATATCAAGGGTGATGTCGATCAGGGCTTTCTGGGTGCCATAATTATGATGAACGTGGAACATCCGAATTATGGAGCTTTTGTCATCTGCATCAATCATTCCATCACTTCCTGGCCCATGGTGCGGAACAGAGTGGCTTTTGAAATCTTAAAATCATATAAGGCGTTGAAGTAATTGGTCAGGGTATCCGACAGGAGGGTTTGGGCATCCAGAACGTCGGTGGTGGTGGCGACCTGCTCTTTGAAGCGTTCCTGATTGATGCGAAAGTTTTCCTTAGCCTGCTCGATTGCTTTTTCGACCGTGATAATATTCTTTTCGCTCTCTTTGGTTCTCAGAAACGCCGTCTTTACCTCTAAATCGATATTGTCCAGGATTTCCGATCGGCGGTACTGGGCCTGGGAAAGCCGATGCAGTTTTTCTCTTATGCCGAATGTGGTGCGGCCCCATTCCCAGAAATCCCACTGGGCGGTAGCCTGTATATCCCAGCTAACGGCATCGCTGATGCCTTCACCGCCGTCAACATCATATTCATCACCGACTCGGGTATATCTGCCCTTCAAATTGATCGAGGGGTAATAATCCTTTCTGGCAAGCGCTACCTCTTTTCCGGCAATTTCGATTTCCAAGTCGGCCACGTCAATTTCAAAACGGTTTTCTCTGGCCACGGACAGACAGTAGTCGATATCATGGATAAACGGCACGTAGTCCAGAATGTCCTGCAGTTCTACCTTTGAATTGACCCGTCGGCGCAGGACAATATTAAATTTTGATTTGGCGATTTCTAGATTGTTTTTTGCTACAATAAAGCCCTGTCTGGCATTAGCCAATGATGCCTGGGCCTCCAGCAAATCGTTTAGAGGCGACATGCCGACTTCATGGAAATTTTCGGCCACATCTTTTTGAGCCGCTATCTGGGTGACCCTCTGTTCGGCAACCCCCAGCAGTTTCTGGGCTTTTAACACCGAATAATAGGCGTTCTTGGCATCCAGAATCACGTCCTGACGGGTCACTTTTTCTTTATATTCGGCGGCGTTGAGACCAAGCTCCGCAATTTTGTACTGGTTAATCAGCGAAAATCCTCTGAAAATCGGCTGGGTAAATGAAGTAACAAAGGTATATTCATCATCGGGCCGTACGACAAAGTCCGGCCCCTGACCCAGACCGGTGAGTTCCTGGGTCTGTTCTTTGTTACGATGCAGATAGTCGTACGATGAACTGAGGGTGGGAAAAAACTCGGTTATGCGCGCCTTTTTGATTTCCTGGGCTGCCCTGATTTCTTCCTGGGACTGCTTGAGGCCCAAGTTGGCCTCCAGGGCTGTATTGATCGTTTCCTCCAGGGTGAGCGCCTTGGCCGCATCATTACCGGATGATGCAACCGGGATCAGTGTTAGACATCCGATCGTTAGATAAAAAAATAGATTCCGAAGAGAAATGTTTGACATCATACCATTTGACCCATGTTTATTTTGCTGATAAATACCCCTTGAGTTCAAGGAGTGCCTTTGTGGGTTTTCCTTGCTTAAAGCCTCCGCTGAATCCCATTAACAGGCTTCTTCCTTTTCGGTGGAGGCTTTTTTATATCGAAACGGGGTTTTAAAATCAATCTTTTCTTGGTAAGCGAATGCAATCATAATAATGGAAGCACCAAGAAAGAACAACGCTATGGATTTTTCCTTTTAATGGGATTTCGTGTTTTCATATTTTCGTGCTTTCGTGTTATACATATTTCGGATTTATCGTCTTGCTTAAAGCGGGTCTTTTTCTAACCTCAACATTCTATTAATGGGGCAGTAGAAATGAAGGCTGAACTGATTGATATGCTGTGTCGAAAGTCTTTTAAATTTAGCGAAGAGCCGATCTATAAACTGGTCTCGGGCCGGATGAGTCAGTTTTATGTTAACTGCAAGCCGGTTAGTCTCAGCGCACGAGGCATGTTTTTGGCGGGGCATCTGATATTTGAGGCGATCAAAGATGAAGATGTAAGCGGAGTGGGCGGGCTTACCTTTGGCGCCGATCCATTGGCCGTCGCCACTGCTTTTGCCTCTGAATTAAAAGGAAAACCCATCAATGCCTTTTCGATTCGTAAAACTCGCAAAGACCACGGAATTGTTCGCTGGATCGAAGGCGATATGCAGCCGGATGTGCGGGTGGCAATCATCGATGATGTGGCCACCACCGGCGGCTCCACAATCAAGGCCATCGAACGGGCGCGCGCGGAAGGACTAAATGTAATCAAGGCCGTGATCCTGGTCGATCGCCAGGAAGGGGGACTAGACAATATCAGAAAACACGTACCGAATGTCTCTAGTATTATAACGCGTGATGAGCTTATGGAGCGGTATGCTTCCATAAACAGATGACAGAAGACAGAAAACAGAAGTCAGATAAGTTGTATCGTATTCCAATTTTAACATCTGTCTTTTCTATCTTCTGTCCTCTGTCTTCTGTCCTCCGTTCTCTGTCATCTGTTAACGATATATGTTGCACCCGTATCGTCGGACTCCCATGCGGTTACCCGGCTGACACGAGCGAATGAATTATCTATTTTGGCTTGAAGTTCCTTGGCTACAAATTGGGCAATGTTTTCAGAGGAGGGATTCCCGTCAGGGAAATAATCCAATTCGTTTAAGAATTTATGATCTAATTTTTTCATAATATCGGCCAGATGGCCCTTGATCTCCCCGAAGTCGACCAGGACGCCGCCGGCATTTAATTTGTCCCCGGTAACATAGACTTCGATTTTCCAATTGTGACCGTGCATATTCTCACATTTGGATCCGACCATCGTCAGCTGGTGGGCTGCCGCAAAATGTGTGACAACTTTTAGTTCATACATATTTTAAAACTATCCGGTGGCTTTACCGGGCTCTCCTTTGAGAATGTTCTTTATTTTATTCGATAGCTTTTTTGATTCGAGACTGGCAAATTCACGCAGAAGGGCTTCCTGTTTTTTTGTGATATGGGTTGGTGTTTTGATTGCAATCTGGATAATCTGGTCACCCCGCCCGGGATGCCTTAACGATGGGATGCCTTCTCCATGAAAATAGAAAATATCTCCGGGCTGAGTCCCTTTTGGAATTTCCAACGTTTTTTTGCCGTTTAAAGTCGGCACGCTGATTTTATCGCCCAAGGCGGCCTGAACGAAAGAAATCGGAATCTCACAGATAATATCCGTATCCCGGCGCTTGAAAAACTCATGGGATTCAGTATGGATGAAAACATAAAGATCTCCCGGAGGTCCCCCATTTACGCCCGGCTCACCTTCACCGGTCAGGCGTAACCGGGAGCCGTTGTCGACACCTGCCGGAATCTTGACCGCCACTTTTTTAGCGGCCATCACCTGGCCCGTTCCGCGGCATTTCGGGCAGGGATGCACAATGATCTGGCCGTTGCCGCGGCAGGTGGGACAGGTGGTACGGACGGTAAAAAATCCCTGGCTTCGGGAGACTTGTCCTGTGCCGCCGCAGTGCCGGCAGGATTCGGGCTGGGTGTCCGTTTCACAACCGTTGCCGCCGCATTCGGCACAGATTTCTTTCTTTTCGATATCAATTTCGGTTTCGGTTCCAAATACCGCTTCCATGAAATCCAGCTTCAGATCATATCGAAGATCGGCACCGGCCATTGCCCGGTGCCGTGAGCGCCGCCGAGACGTGAAACCGAAAAAATCCTCAAAGATATCGCCGAAACTGGAAAAAATATCTTCAAAGCCGCCAAACCCGTGAAAGCCCGTGTTTTCCAACCCGGCATGGCCGTACTGATCGTAAAGGGCGCGTTTTTGTGGATCACGCAGGACCTCGTAAGCTTCGGCAGCCTCTTTAAATTTTTCTTCAGCTTTCTTGTCGTCTGGATTTCTGTCCGGATGATATTTGAGGGCAAGTTTGCGGTAAGCTGCTTTTAATTCATCGTCGCCGGCATTTCGACCAACGCTCAAAATTTCGTAATAATCCCTTTTGTTACGCATAAATTCTTCCAATTAAATACCCCGGAATTTTTATAACTAAATGAAAATACAGGGTATTTTTTGGGGGCCGACGCTGGGCCTCAATTACGGAATATTGGGCATCAAGTGACGCATTAGCGCTAAAATGGAATGATAGAATCATAGTTTTTTAAAAATTATAGACGATTTTAAATTTTATCGTCAAATCTATTATACCATATTACCGAATATTACAGTATCCCAAGGCCCATTCTTCCAATATTCCAGCGTTCCATCATTCCAATTCGGGCGAAGCCCAGATCTTTTGTTCTAATGTAATGCAACTATATTTGATGTCAATTTAACAACGGGATAATCTGCGCTGGGGGCTTAAGCTGAATAAAAATACGCCGGTGGTTATTATCATAATAGTGGCGCCGAATGGAAAAGCAACGCGCAACTGAAATAAATCCATCATCAGGCCGCCGATCAATGATCCGCCAAACATCCCCATGCTGTGTGCCAGTGTTAAAATTGCCATCACGGATCCCATTGAATCGGTTTCGCTGCCTTTAAAAACCGCAATTGCCATCAATGCCGGCATTGAAATACCTCCGCCGATTCCAAACAAAATACTGGCCCACACCAGCCCCCAGAAGCTTTGTGCCCATACAAAAGAAAAGACCGCGCACCCAACAATCGAACCGCCGATAACCACCATCCATTTTTTGTTGATTTTGTCCGCCAAAAGCCCCATGGGCACATGCAGTATTCCACTGACAAGCACCCCCAGCATGATTAATACGCCGATGGCGGAGCTTGTGGCGTCAAATTTTAATTTTGCAAACAGCGGCAAAAAGGCCCAGACAATTCCGATGCACAGAATATGGGAGAATCTGAAAATGAAAATGCTGGCGATATCTCGATCAAAAAGCAGCTGTTTCCATCCAAATGGAACTTTTCCGCTGGTGATATATTTTTCCTGACGGGTCGGCGGCAACAAAAACTGGCACAAAAAATATCCGACCAGCGCCAGGAGCCCCATACATACGAAGGAAGTTTGCAGACTGAAACGGTCGTGGATGACACCGCCTAAAAAAGGCCCGATGCTCAAACCGCAAAACATGGACATGTTAAACAGCCCCATTGAGAATCCTTCTTTTCCAGGAGGTGTAATATCGCCGACATAGGCCTGGATGATCGGCATCAGCATGGCCGAAGCAATCCCCTGAAAAAATCGCAGAACAATGAGGGCGTTGACTTCTTCGAAAAAAATAAAGCCCAGTGAGATCAGGGTGTAAGTCAAAAGCCCGGGAATAATCAGGGGCTTGCGTCCTTTGCGGTCGGACAGCCGGCCAAAGTAGGGCAAAAAAAACGTCCTGGCCAGCGCAAAAGCGCCAAAGATCATTCCGATGTAAAATCCGCTGGCCCCCAATTCATGGGCGTAAACCGGCAGAAGGGGTACCACAATTCCAATACCGGTGACGGTGGCAAATATCGAAAAGAACAGGGTCGCAAATATTTTTTTATCAGCTAGATCCATACCATTACCACATTTCTTGGCGCAAAGTGGTCTCTTTTATCATTGCGGTAGCATAGACACAAGGGGAATTCCGGGTTCAAAGGTTTAGGGTTTCAAGGGTTGGGCAACAGAAGACAGGAGACAGATGTCATAGGGCATAGGCAAGTGATTGCGAATTGCGGGATGTTGAGGTTAGCCAGAAGCAAGCGGCCAGAAGTCAGCAGCCGGTTACAAGCTGAACAGGATCGCGAGGATGCCGACCAGCCAGCAGTAAGGTGCAAACACATACAGATGTCCTTTTTTAACCATACGAAGCAGAACCTTTAAGGCAGCCCAACCGACAAGGGCGGCTGCTGCAGCACCCAGGAGTGCGAGCCGAATGGCCGGATCTGTCTCGGAAAAACTGTCTTTAAGGCTTAGCGCTCCGGCCCCGACAATGGCGGGTATAGAAAGCAAAAACGAGTATCTGGCCGCCGTTTCGCGATCTATGCCCAGCAGCAGGCCGATGCTGATTGTTGAGCCGGATCTGGAAATTCCGGGGATAATGGCCAACCCCTGTACAATTCCGATTATCAATGCGTTTGTTCTGGTAAAACCTTCGATGCCCGCTCTTTTGTTATCGGGATTGACCCGGCGGGTGAGCCATAAAAGCGATCCGGTCACCATCAGCGCCAGGCCCGTGAAAAATGACGATGAAAACAGCTGATCGGCGATGCTGTGAAACATTAACCCCAGGACGGCGGTGGGAATGGACCCGATAATAATAAGCAGGGCCATTTTTAATTCCGGATCGGATTCAACCTGGCGTAGGATACCCTCTCCTTGTCCCGCTGAAAAAACAAGCCGCAACAGTGCAGTTATGATATTCATTATTTCCCGGTGGAAGACAGCGATGACCGCCACCAGTGTTCCCAGGTGGACACAGACATCGAAAACCACTTCGGCTTCTCTGAGCCCGAACAGCTGCTGAAATAACACCAGATGACCCGAGCTGCTAACCGGTAAAAATTCGGTCAATCCCTGGATGATACCCAGAAGAATCGCCTCTAGTTTAGTCATTTTCCTTAAATCCGACAACGATTTACGATGGAAATTATATTATGGCAACTTTTCAGCTGGCGAAAATCCGAAATCCGAATGCCGAATTACTAAACAAATCCGAAATCCGAATGTTCAAATGCCTCAAACGCATCTATGAGATGCAGTTTTCTTAATTTGATTTTTGGGCAAGCTTTGCAGGTTTAAAGTTTTGAATTTTGATCATTCCATATTGTTTAGGATTTCGTATTTCGTGCTTCGGATTTATTTACTTCGCTAATAAAATTTGAGATTTGCTTTTTTGTTATGCTATACGCCGATGATCTCACCGGTATTCTGGGTATTATATCCACCCAGCGCTTCGACACGCTGCTTAAATGTCCGGCTATTTATAATTTCAAGCAGGATCTGGATGGGTTGGGTGTCGAAATGCTCAAGGGGAATTGCCAGATCGTATTGCTCGGTGACGACCGGTATAAATTCAAGATTCAAGGCTTTGGCCGCGGCATAAATCCCCAAACCGGCATCCTCGGCACCGCTCAGCACAGATACGGCCACGGCCATATGGGTGAATTCTTCATTTTGATAACCGTTAATGGCAGCCGCCTTGATGCCCATCTGTTTCAATTTGTAGTCCAGCAAAATTCGCGTGCCCGAACCGACCTGCCGGTTGATAAAGGTAACGTCTTTGCGGCCGAGATCTTCAATACCTTTTATGCCTTTGGGGTTGCCCCGTTTCAGGATAAGGCCTTGATCGCGCCGGACCAGATGGATCAATTTGATCGCCGTATCCGGCAGGTATTTTTTTAGGTAAGATACATTGTAAGATCCATCCCCGGTATCCAAAAGATGGGTGCCGGCCAGATGGCATACGCCGCGCTTGATGGCCATCAACCCCCCCATACTTCCAACATGGCTTGAGGACAGGGTTAATTCACCGTGAGCGGCCTTGAGCTCGTCGGCGAGCACATCCAGAGAATTATCATGGCTTCCGACTATGACAATTGTCCGCCGGATGGCCTGCAGCGGGCGAAGAAGTTCGGCGGAGACGATCTCGTCATCATTGATGCCCTCCACGTGATTCGGTATGCGGATGATGCCGTCAGCTTCGGTAATGGAGGTAATGGTGCCGGCCCCCCTGGCCAGCGGCGTGGCCACAATGCGGTCTCTGACCTCACCCAGCTTTACGCGTACAAATTCTTCCACACCGAGTTTGGAGGCAATTTTTTTGGTGGGTTGAACGGCAATTGTTTCTTTTACCGGCTCGGGCTGGCCCAGCAGCGCGTATATCATCGGCTGGACAAACTGCTCAAAGGCAATAATGGCTGAAACCGGATAGCCTGGAATTCCAAAAACCGGTGTATTTTCGACCGTTCCGATGACCACCGGTTTGCCGGGCATGATCGTTACCCCATGTACCCGAACTTGACCCAGATCCACGATGGCAGTATTGGCAAAATCTTCAGATCCGGCCGAAGACCCCCCCAGAATCAGGATAAACTGATAATCGTTATTTAGCGCTTCTGTGACCGCCTGTTTGATTTTTGCGACATCGTCGATCACCTGCTTATGTCGTGTAAAGGTGGCCCCGCACTTTTCAATGAGTTTGCCCAGAACATATGAATTGGTCTCCAGCACCTGCCCGGGCTTAAAATCATCAAGCTCAAGTTTGCGCCAATCCACCAGTTCCGAGCCGGTGGGAATAATCAGCACCTTCGGTTTGGCTTTGACCGTTACCTTAAAAACGCCCCCGGACAGCAGGGCGCCGACACAATAGGGGGTGATCACATGATTTTGAGGGAAAAGAAGTTCGGTGGCGACAATGTCCTCTCCGACCCTGCGGACATTTTGCCACGGGAAGGCCGGGCCTTCAATCTCGATGCGTCCTTCTCCCAGGTCATTGACATTTTCAACCATTATGACCGCATCGGTATTTTCCGGCAGGACCTGACCGGTATTGACATAAAATGCGTCCCGGCCGACGATCAGCTCCTTCGGTGCCGCTGCAGTTGTGCCAAAGGTGATTTCCGCTTTTACAGCCAAACCGTCCATGGCTGCCAGATGAAAATTCGGCGAGGAAAGCTGAGCGCTGATCGGCTTTGCCAGAACCCGACCAACCGCGTCTGGAACTGAAACTTCTTCCGTCGGAAGAGCGGGTAAATCGGGAAACGTCTCAAAAACGATGTCCCGGGCCTCTTCCAGGGTTTTCATTTTAAGATAGATGTTGCGTTTAAAGCTCATGAATATGTCCTAACATCTATATTTAATGAGAAGTCAACTCTGAAACTTTTAGGGTCTACTTAATTTTAGGATACCTGGAGTGATGGAGGATTGGAGCAAAGGATTAGATCCTATTTTAAAATCCATCACTCCAATACTCCCGTACTCCAAGACTCCAACCAGGTTTGATTACATCGGTATTACTTCTACTTCGGTGCCCTTATCCAGCCCTTCGGTATTGATATCTATTTCAAGCAAACCGTCGGCGAAAACCATTGTGCTGATTAGGCCTGATTTGCCCAGCACCGGATCCGCCCAGAGCTGGCCTTCTTCCCGGCGAAGGCGCACGCGAATAAAATCAATGCGGCCCTGCCTCGAAGCGACGTTTCTGCTGAGTCTGGCGTTTAGCCGGTGCTCTTTTTCATGTTCACGGATCTGCCCGCTGAAATGTTCAACGAATGGCCTGACCACTCTTGAAAATACGATCATGGATGAAACCACGTGCCCGGGCATTCCCCAGAATGCTTTGTTTTGGACCTTTGCCAATATGGTCGGTTTGCCGGGGCTAATGGATATGCCGTGAACCAGAATTTCGGCATCCTGCAAAGCCGAAATCACATCAACGGTAAAGTCGCGGGCACCGACAGAACTGCCGCCCGAAATTAAAATCATATCACATTGGTCAAGGGCCAGTTGGCATTTTGAAAACAGAGTTTCAAAATCATCGCGTACGATCCCGAATGAGACCGCCTGTGCGCCGGTTTCATGAATGAGTCCCATAAGGGTGTAAGTATTGATATCACGTATCTGCCCCAGGTTTGGCGCGGCATCAATCGGTATAACTTCGTCTCCGGTGGAAATTATGCCAATAACCGGTTTTTGGAAAACAGCCACTCTTTGTTTCCCCAATGCGGCTAAAAGTCCGGTCTCCTGAGGCCGAATCTTTTGTCCCTGCATCAGCATACGCGATTTTTTTTTAATATCCTCACCGATCGCAATCATGTTCTGCCCGGGTGCGACACTCCGGTAGACTTCGATTGTTGTGTCATCGATGGTTTCGGTGTGTTCAACCATGACCACACTGTCGGCACCTTGTGGTAACATCCCGCCGGTGGCGATGCGAACCGCCTCTCCGGGGCCGACGGTAACTTCAGGCGATTCTCCCATGGCGATGCTGCCGGTGACGTTAATAAAGGCCGGATTGCCTTCACTGGCACCAAAGGTGGAAGCGCCTTGAAGTGCATAACCGTCAACAATGGCCCGTGGAAAGTCCGGTAGATCGACATCCGCAACAATATCTTCAGCCAGGATCCTGCCAATCGTTTCCACCAGCGGAATTTCTTCCGTCGCGACCTGTGGAAATTTCGTGCGGTATTCTAGAACCTTCTGTAAATCCGTAACTTTGAAAAATTCTTTCATGGTATCATTCCAGTATTGCGTGAGCGAAACGAATGCGTCTTCTGTTAGCATACAGCGTCAGTTAATTCAAACGGTAGTATTTTTCCGCACCCACTTATCAATTTAATACTGAATACCGGATTTCCAATGTCTCTTTCTGGCCGCTTGATACTGGCTTCTTGCTTCTGGCCGATCCAAAGAAAAGTAGCCAGCAACCATTGACCGGGAGCCAGAATTGTTGCAAAACACCCGAATTCGTGTGTATAATCCCGCAGAGGCAACAACCGAGACCCTATCGTTTCCATATAAGAGAGTGATTAGAACACCATGTCCGATCCATCTGAATCTCCGGCACCGTATCCGCGGGCCGAAAAACCGGAGTTTCTGACCCAAAAGCGATTTGACGAGTTTGCTTTACCGGCCGAACTGCTCTCGGCCCTCAGTGAAGCCGGCTTTACCTATTGCACACCGATACAAGAGCAAACGCTGCCAATTTCACTGGCCGGCGACGATGTTGCCGGCCAGGCTCAAACCGGCACCGGAAAAACGGCAGCCTTTCTTGTGACCGTCATCACCCGTATTTTGATGCTTCCCGAGCGCGACGCGCGATTGCCTTCGGCACTTATCATCGCACCCACCCGCGAACTTTCCCATCAGATATACGAGGAAGCCGGCGCCCTGTGTCGCCACACGGATTTAATTTTAGTCGAGGTTGTCGGCGGCGTTGATTATAAGCGGCAGGCCGAAACGCTGCGCCGGGGCGTAGATATGGTTATATGTACACCCGGGCGTATCATCGACTACTACAAGCAGGGTATCTTTAAAACCCAGGGCATCAAAATTCTGGTGATCGATGAAGCGGACCGCCTGTTTGACCTGGGATTTACAAACGATATGCGCTTTCTTCTGCGCAAACTTCCCCACTATGAGAAACGACAGTCCATGCTGTTTTCAGCGACCCTCTCGTACCGGGTTATGGAGCTGACCTATGAATATATGAATCTGCCTGAGTTTATATCGGTGACACCCCAGTCCATCACCGTGGAAGGTATCGAACAACAGCTGTTCCATGTCGGAGCCGATAAAAAGCTGCCGCTGTTGTTGGGCCTGCTCAAAAGAGAAGAGTGGAGCCGGATGCTTATTTTTGTCAATACGAAGGTGGGCGTTGATTGGCTGACCAGAAAGCTTAAGGGTAACGGCTGGCCGGCCGAAAAAATCACCGGGGATTTGCCCCAGCGCAAACGGTTCCGGCTGATGGCGCAATTTAAAAAGGGTGGCATCAAAATATTAGTTGCCACCGATGTGGCCTCACGCGGTATTCATGTAGAAGATATCAGCCATGTAATTAACTATGATCTGCCTCAGGACTCCGAAAATTATGTTCATCGGATTGGCCGAACGGCCAGGGCGGGAAAGCGCGGCAAGGCCGTCGCCCTGGCCTGTGAAGATTACGTTTATCACCTGGAACCTCTGGAGGAAATGCTGGGGTATAAAATTCCCGTGGTCTGGCCCGGAAATGACTGGTATGTCGAAGATAAGGCTAAACCGATTGTAGCCGAGCGCAGATCTCGTCTCAGAAAGTCCGGAAGAAGGCGAAGTCAGGGGCGGGCACGGAAAAAGACCGAAGCGCAACCTGCGTCAAACAAAACCAGGCCCCGCACTTTTCCCGGTGCATTTTTCGGTTTTGGTCCCGGCGACTCCAAAAGGGATGAGTCAACGACCACCCGCACAGCGGGTGGACCGGATGCCGCCGCCAAAAGCGGTAAAAGAGGGGGGGGTGAAGTCCCCCAAACCAAGGCCACCGCAAGTTCTGAAAAATCAGCCAGACAAAAAAAAAGACAACCCCGGCGGAGAAGAAAAGGTCCCGCCCGGGCTGTCGATAAATCAGAATCGGATGAAAAAACAACGCGCTCGTGACGCACTTCAGGAGTTCAGTTTTGTAGCAGCCCGCCGTCGAATTTTGTTTTTCTTTTCTTGAAAAAGTCCGATTTATTACTTAAATTACCTCTCATGGGATATGTCTTCGATTTCAAAGATGCCATCGCTTACGAGCAGTGGTTAAAAAAGCCCGAGTCCCAGATTACCTTTAAGCTTGAAACCCAGCTGATGCGGACTTTAATGCAGCCCACGCCCGGCGAATCCGTGCTCGATATCGGTTGTGGAACCGGGGCAGGCCTGCTTGCCTTTCTGGAAATGGGACTGCAGGTAACCGGGCTGGATCCCTCGACCTACATGCTTGATATCGCATCCCAAAATGTTGCTAACCGTGCCGATCTCTATCGCGGCTATGCCGAAGATCTGCCTTTTGATGATAATTCCTTTAACTACACCTGCCTCTTTACCAGCCTGGAATTTGTTGATGACCCTCAAAAAGCACTTGAAGAAGCCTGCCGGGTGGCCAAAGACCGAATCTTTATCGGGGTGTTGAACCGTTACGCCATCAAAGGTATCCAACGGCGCGTAAAGGGTATGTTTGTCCCGACCATCTTTAACCATGCGCGATTTTTCAGTGTCTGGGAAGTCAAACAGAAAGTCCGCAAGATATTAGGCAATACACCGATATCCTGGCGAACCGTATGCCAGCTGCCTTCTCAATCGGGCAAAACCGGAAAGTTTGCCACCAGCCTGGAACAGTCTAAAATCCTTCAGCGCTGCCCGTTCGGTGCGTTTGCCGGCATGGTGGTGACACTGGTTCCGAGATTCCGGACCCGTCCCCTCACGATGCGATATGAAGCCCGCAATACCAGCGGTGCGGCAACGGGATAAACAGGTTTCAGGCCTTCGCTACGACGAAGCGTCTACGGCTGCGCAGGCGGGTGTCAGGTGTCAATAAACAGATGACAGAAGACAGAAAACAGAAGTCAGATAGGATGACTCTTCTTGCGCCTTTGTCATCTGTCTTCTGTCGTCTGACTTCTGTCCTCTGAAAATATGCCTCACGGTTTTTGTAACATTTTTATGGAACATTATATTAGAAAGGGCAAAGGGCTCGTTGATTGATGGAAGCGTATCTGTATGAACCTTTGGAAGATCAAAAGGTCAAATGCAACTTGTGCAGCCATCGCTGCGTCATAAAAGCGGGCCGCCGGGGCAAGTGCAGTGTTCGCGAAAACCAGGCCGGAATATTAAATACGCTGGTTTATGGCAAGGTTATCGCCCGCAATGTTGATCCGATCGAAAAAAAACCCCTGTTTCATTTTCTCCCGGGCACCCTTTCCTATTCCATCGCCACCGTGGGCTGCAACTTCCGATGCCGGTTTTGCCAGAACGCCGATATTGCCCAGATGCCTGCCGATCATCAGGGAATTATCACCGGTGACACGGTTACCCCGCAGGCGGTGGTGGAAGCCGCTGAAAAATCCGGCTGCCGCAGCATTTCCTACACCTATACAGAGCCGACTGTATTTTTTGAATTTGCCTATGACACCGCCAAAATTGCCCATGCCCATCGAATCCGAAATGTTTTTGTCACCAACGGTTATATGACCGCCGAAGCCCTCGAGATGATCAACCCCTATCTGGATGCCGCCAACGTGGATTTAAAGGCATTTACCGACAAATACTACAAGGAGCTATGCGGTGCCCGACGAAAACATGTCCAGAATACCTTAACGCGCATGAAGGCCCTTGGTATTTTTGTTGAAGTGACCACATTGATCGTTCCGGGGCTCAATGACGACACCGCCGAGCTTCAGGAATTGGCCGGATTTATCGCCCGTGACCTGGGAGCCGAAACCCCCTGGCATATCAGCCGGTTTCATCCCACCTATAAGCTGATCGACCGGCCGCCGACACCGGTGCAAACCCTTACCCGCGCGCGTGAAATCGGTCTGGCGGCCGGGTTAAAATACGTCTACACCGGCAACGTGCCCGGCAATTCCGGTGAAAATACCTTCTGTTACAGTTGCGGCGGGATGGTTGTCGAGCGCTGGGGGTTTCAGGTGGGCGCCATGAGGATTAAAGATGGTCAATGTGGCCTGTGCGGTGCCGAAATTGATGGTGTGTGGAACTAGCCTATCCTCCTTAATGTTGGGTCAAAATCCAATGAGCCCCTTCCGTTTAAACGCTAAGTCAATCATCCCGGCAATCCTTATTCCATTAAAACGTTTCGAATCAAATCATTGCAAAGTTCTCCTAGAACCGTTTCAGGAAATAAGCGTCTGCTGAATGAAGATACCTGCGTCGGGGGTGTCCGAAGTGGAAATAAATTCGCTGCGATAACGAACGCTTCGTGATTTGTAGGTAGAGAATTGCTTCTATCCGAAATAATCTTTGCGGGAGCAGTTCAGCGATTATTGGAAATATTGCATTTTAGCACCTGCGGTTAGATTCTAGACGAAAATTTTCGCTCAGAACAGAAGTGCCAGAAGGGGCGTACACCAGACGGTTTGCTTTTAAAGCATCACCTCCTTGAAGCTCAAATTTGATCCGCCACAATGGATCTTTGATTTACGGATAGAAAACTATTTATATTGATTGGACCCTCAAAATTTAAGAAATGTTCATGACAGATGTCAACTTTATTTAAAATTTTGCCGCGGCCGCGAAAATTGATTCTCTTTTTTAGGTGCGCGACCCCTTATATCAATCTTAAGACCCACTTTTTTTCATATTATTTTTGATACTTATATCTATTCGTTGCACCGCCGCCAAAGAGATCAGGGCAATTGCCGCCCCGCCGAAAAACGGAATCCGATAATCCACAACCCACAGAAAGCCGCCGATGGCCGGCAGGAAAACAGCGGCAATGTGATTGATGGTAAAGCCCACGGCCATGCTGGGTGCAATATCCCGCGGATCCCCGACCTTCTGGAAATAGGTGCGGATCGCCATTGAACAATTATAGAAAACATGATCCAGAATGTAGAGGCCCGCCAACACCCATTTGAAATCTGTTATGGCATAGGCGCAAAATATTAAAACCAGGCTGATATATTCCAGGCTCAGAACCCTGCGTTCTCCGAAGCGGATAATGCTTTTGCCGACCAGAGGCCCCATATAATAGTTGAAGATGTTATTGATAACAAAGAGAATCGTAATTTCTTGAATCGAATAATGAAATTTTTGGACCATCAGCAGCACGGAAAAAGCCATAAAAATCTGGCGCCGGGCACCGGCCATAAAGGTGAGAAAATAAAAAAGCCAGTATTTCTTGCGGAAAATCATTTCTTTGCGCTGGGGTATTACCGTCTGTTTGGCCGGTTGTTGGCAATACCCCCAGACGGCTGAGGCGATGATCAGTCCGCCGATCAGCAGGTAGATCTGGGCATATGTTAATAAAAAAGCCAGCGCCCATATCAAAAGACCCAGAACAATACTGGAAGCCGCGGCGTAACTGCGCTGTTTTCCGATAACCCATGGTGAGGCGCTTTCATCAAAATATTGCAAGGTGAGCGACATGTTGGTGGTTTCGTAATAGTGGAAGCCAAAACTCATAACCAGGGTGGTCAAAATGAGCCCGGGATAGGAGGGAAACAGGCCGGTTAAGGCCATACCCATGCCCAGAACGAGAATCGATAATGCCGATAGACGATGCTCCTTAAAGACCATGATGATATAGACCGCCAGCAGCGCCAGAAATCCGGGGACCTCCCGCAGGGATTGAATCACGCCGATGTGATTTCCATCCAAACCGGCAACTTCGACGGCGAAATTGTTGAACAGCGTCAGCCAGGCGTGCAGCCCGATATTGGAACTAACAGTTAAAACCGCCAGGTACAAATACATGGGGTTCTGTTTTATTTCTTTTTCGGATTTCATACGCTGTGGTCTTATTGGCGCCGCAATCAATGATTGGCTTGATAGTTGCTTGTTAATTATTCGCACGCAAAGCCAGGTTTCGCACCGCATCGTCACGGCGAAGCTCCCAAGAACGAACACCAAAGCTTCTGCCACGGCGGGCAAAGCGCCCCAACCCGCAGGTGGAAAGGATTTTAGCGATACCTTTCATCATAATCTCGGCGTTTTGGTGTCTAGGCCTTCGACTTGTTCTGATACCCGCTTTGGATGACTTAAGGATATGTCGCGAGCGTTTTTTGCGTCTCTCGCAGGGGGTGTTCAAAGCTGTATACTCTAGTATTTTAATTAATTTTAGCAAGTTATATATTTTTTGCGCAATTGTAAAATCTAGAGTTCAAAATTATGAACCTCGACAAATAGTAAAAATATGGTTTAAAAACAACAGGTTTTTCAATATTCGTCCGGACGAGGTTAAAAATTATGAACCCTGGCCCTAAATTACAGCTTTCGATATGGCTTATGAAAGCACGGCCGGCGGAAGATTAATATTTATAACTATCCGGATTTTATTGTAAAAACAAAAATAAAGCGATAATTTTGCAGATGATAATAATCTTTGGCAAGAAACTTGCAACATGTTTATGTGCAGCCTAATAATTTCTTCATCTGTTCTCCTCCTTAACGGCTAATTGGAAAAAAAACCAGTTAGCCGTTATTTTTTTCAAAATGCCAGATGTATTTTTCAGACTGGTTATAGAGTGTTTGGATCCCAAAGTCGATGATCATTGACGCCCATACGCATATATTCCCCGAAAAAATCCGCAGAAACCGAGAAGCGTATTTTACGGACGAACCGGCATTTAAAGAATTATACCGATCACCCAAGTCCCGGATGATCGGTGCACGCGATATGCTCGCCGCAATGGATGACGGCCAGGTGGACAAAGCCGTTGTTTTTGGGTTTCCCTGGAAAGATCCGCTGCTTTATAAACAGCATAATGATTACATCAGCGAGGCGGTCAGCCGCTATCCGCACCGCTTTATTGGTTTGGGATGTTTCGACCCCTTTAGCGACGGAGCGGCTGAAGAAGCCCTTCGTTGCCTGCAAAAAGCCGGGTTGTCCGGAATCGGTGAGCTGGCGTTTTACCAGACCGGATTTGAAAATACGGATCTTCCCGGGCTGCAACCGGTGATGGAAATCTGCAGAGATCTGGACCTCCCGGTGATGATCCATGCCAGTGAACCCATCGGGCATTCCTATCCCGGCAAAACCCCCAACATCCTGGCACAGATTTATCAGCTGGTTCAAACTTTTCCACAAAATAAAATTATTCTGGCCCACTGGGGGGGCGGGTTGTTTTTTTTCAGTCTTCTAAAAAAAGAAGTAAAGGAGAGCCTAAAAAATGTCTATTTTGATACGGCGGCGTCCCCCTATCTGTATGATGTGGATGTCTATCGCGTCGCGGTTCAGCGGGTCGGTGTCGAAAAAATCCTGTTCGGCAGTGATTATCCCCTTCTGCCGCCGGCCAGGTATTTTGATGAAATGAAAACGGCCGGATTGTCGGATGAGGAGATGGGGAAAATTTGTGGCGGTAACGCCGCTAGAATTTTTAAATTAAACGATTGACTTAAATTTTTTAAAGTCTTTTGTTAAATATCGCTTTAGCTAAAAATAAACTCGAAATTCGAATATCGAAATTCGAAACAAATACGAATATCAAATGACCTAAATTCTAAACTGTTTAGAACATTTGTATTTCGGATTTTAAATTTGTTTCGGATTTCGTGCTTCATGCTTCGGATTTCCCGGTTTATCCGGATTAGAGGCACATGAATGCAGAAACATAAGGTTGCTGTGGTCAAGTATGAGGAGCCGTTCGAATCGGTTCGCCGAGCTGTTGAAATGTCGGGGGGTCTGGACCATATGCCCGCCCATGCCAGCGTTTTTATCAAGCCCAATATTGTGTTCTGGACCCGCACGGTTGATTTTCCCAAATGGGGGGTGATTACCACGTCCCGTGTTGTGGAAGATATCATCGTTTTGCTCAAGGAACACGGCATTGAGGATATCACCATCGGGGAGGGCTCGGTCTCCATGTATCGCCGCGGTCGCGAAACCGCGGCCCATGCCTTTGAGACCCTGGGATACGGCGTTTTGAAACAAAAATACGGCATTAAGTATGTCAATGTTTTTGAAAGGCCCTTTAAAAAGGTGGATCTGGGCGACGGCGTCGTACTGAACTTTAACACCGATATCCTGAACAGCGACTTTGTTGTCGATCTGCCGGTGATGAAAGCGCACAACCAGACGGTGGTGAGTCTGGGAATCAAGAATTTGAAGGGTATGATTGATATTCCCTCCCGTAAACGATGTCACACGATGACGCCGGGTAAAGACCTGCACTTCTGGGTAGCAAAGCTGGCGGATAAGATGCCGCCCGTGTTTGCCCTTTTAGACGGAATCTATACCAACGAGCGGGGGCCCGGTCTCGACGGCCGCATGCACCGCAGCAACCTGCTGGTGGCATCATCCGATGTGCTGGCGGCCGATCTGGTCGGCGCGAAACTGCTGGGCCATGAACCGCAGAATGTCCCCCACCTGGTGCATGCTGCCCATAGCCGAAACAGACCACACGATCTTTCCGACATTGAAATCCTTGGTGAAGATATTGAGGATTTGAGTAAATTTCACGAGTATGATTTTCCTTATCGCGAAACCGATGACGGCATTCTTCCGCTTCCCATGTCCAAGCAGGGGCTTAAAGGTGTTTATTACCGCAAATACGATCTTTCCATGTGTACCTATTGTTCCGGGGTAAACGGCCTGATGGTGTCTGCAATTCGTGATGCCTGGAAGGGTGAAGCCTGGGATGACGTTGAGGTTCTGACCGGTAAGGCCATGGTACCCACGCCCGGCAGAAAAAAAACGATTCTGCTCGGTAAATGCATGTACCGGGCCCATAAAGACAATCCGGACATCCGGGAAATGATTGCCGTCAAGGGTTGTCCGCCTTCACCTAAAACCATGCTCAAAGCACTCCACCAGGCCGGCATCGAGGCGGATCCGAAAATATTTGAGCACTGGGATGAGCTGCCGGGCCTTTTCTTCAGCCGCTACAAAAATCGGCCCGAGTTTGATGAATCGTTTTTTCAGGTTAAAAAATAGACAGGATTTGCAGAATTTTTTTAATTGGCCACAGACCCACACAAACCTTTTGTTCGGCCGACAATGGCCGAACAAAAACGTTAATCCCGCTTCGCGGGATAAAAATCCGTGCTAACCTGCGACGAATTGCAATGTGAAATACATCCATTTTCAATATCGTCTTATTAATAATTTGCGGTATTGCCCGCGGGCATACAGTTTTTCCTCGGGCAGTGCATGCCCCGCCATAGCTTTAGCGGCGGCGGATCGCCCGAGGAATAGATACTGTCTGAGGTTGTCTGTGTGGGTCCGTGGCTAAAAATGTTCAAATGCGGATTTCCTGAAGGGATTTCAGAATCGGCTCCATTTTAGTGCGGTGTTCCGGAGGTATCATTAAGATGTTTAGCGGCTGATTCGCAATCAGTCCCACCCCCGAGCATTGTAGCGTTTTATTTTCATAGGCTCGCCGGTTTTCTTCTGAAGCCATCATTTCCAGCACATCCAGCAGGTTTCCCGTACATCCACTGTCATCCATGTGTTCGATGCATTGCAGAAAGACCGTATTTACCGAAAGCACATAATCATCCATATCGGCATGGCCCTCTGTTCCACAATCATGGCGCGACAATAAGCAGCGGCAGCCAAAGGGGCGAACAGCGTAGATCGGGCACAGATCATCGGTTAAAAATGGACACGCGAGCCATCCGCCGCTTTCTTCCTCCGGGGGCTCAAGGCCCTGCGCACACAGATTGGCAAGCTGGTTGGTGGTAATTTTAGGCTGGAAGTGCGTTTGAGCGGCAGCCTGCTCGATTTTTTCAATCCAATCGACTTGTGGGTTTGACTCCAGATCCATTATAATCTTGAAGGCTTCCACCGTTGTCAGGGTAACACGCGTGGTGCAGCAGTGGGCGCAAGATCTTTTGCAGGCCAGATCAAGTGAGGCTGCAAAGTTTTCATAGAGGGCGTATATTTTTTCCAGGGCTGCAAGTTTTCTGGAAAGTTCCATAATTGGAAATATTCTTGGCGGGTTCTAGTTGGCGGCCCTGAGATCCTCCTGTGCCTCCAGGCCGGCAATGATCAAGAGGATCTTTTCCTGGGCTTCGGTCATTTCGGAATCCCTCATCAAATCCAGGTGTTCAACCGTTTCCTGCAGAATAGCGGCGGATCGTTTCGGAAGATTTTTAAATACTTTTATCTTGGCATCACCTTCGATGCCTTTGAGAGCCCGGGCCAGATCCACAGTGCTGATTTCTTTGAGACATTGTTTAATGGACTGATCATCGAGCTGCATAATCGCATGCCCTAACTTGGTGCTCAAAGCGGTTGCGGCTCGATCCTTACTTATTTTTTTAAAAAAAGCGTCCTGTTTGTCCATTTTTTGGTCGCCAAATTCAGCTTCGTAGGCTTCATGGCCGTTTTCACCAAATAATGAAAGTAAAAGCTCTTGGATGATTTGGGGGTTGATACCGTTTTGAATGGCCAGAACACCCTCCATAATAATGCAGCGTTCCAACAGATCCCTTCCGGTATAGCTGCCGGAAAGGATATAGTATTCAAGCGTGGTTTTCACCAGCGAAGGCTGGACACCTTCAAGGATGAGCTGGAGGCCTTTGCGCAAAAGGAAAGAGGGCGTTTCCTCGGCTATCTGCACCAGGGCAAGCAGTCCGTTGCGTTTGGCCATTTTGGCCATGGAAACGATCTGCGATACGAGGGCGATGCACTGGCGCTTTTCATCCTCGCTGCACCTTATCCGTTCACCGAATTCCCAATCATACTCCATAAAATCTGCTCCAAAATCCAGGATAAACTAAAGTTATTTATTAATTATAGCACAAATTATGGAAATTCCTACTAAAATTTAAAATGAAGGTGCCAGAGCGGCAAGTTCTCCCGAATTGATCTTATAAAGTTTTTCCAGGCGCTCTATTTGACCGGAGGTCGGTATCCTTACACTTCGTTCCAATTCGACCAATCTTGATAGCGGAATGCCCGTCTGTCGGCATATTTCTTTTAAGGTCAACTTGCTCTCAGATCGTAATTCGACTAATCTATCTCCAAATTCGCTCATTTCAAAATCTCCCAAACATCTTAAGAAGAATCCGCAGATTACGCAGATAGACGCATATTATTTCCATTTTTCATCACAGGTGAATATAAATTATTTCTCATTCTCGGATTTAGGCTGCTCTTAGCATAAATCCATCCAGAGATAAATAATCAAAACCCTTTATCGCGGTTATAATCTAATGGTTTTTGCGATCGAATGTCAAAAAATTCATCATCTCACTCCACCAGGGCTCATCCCGACCGGAAGGCCAGCTATTATGCCCGGTTTTCGGAAATACCCAAAGACGCTTGGGCTCCGGCAAGGCTTCATACAAACGGCGGGTAAATCGGTTGGGGATAATTCTGTCCTGACCCGCCATCACAACAGCAATCGGGCCACGATAATTCGATAGGTTGGCCACATTGTCGTATTTATCCTTTAGCATCCACCGAACAGGAAGAAACCAATATTTGCTCCGGGCGAGGTTCGATAACGAATCCCACGGCGTTATTAAGGCGACGCCGTCGATGGTAATATCGGTTTTGGCAACGACGCCACCCACAACTCCGCATCCCAGTGACTCTCCAAGCAGATAGACCGGTCGTCCAAATTCTTTTAGCGCCAGGCGGATCGATTGGATTGCATCCGCTGTGAATTCTTTTTCGCTGGTTTTTCCCGGGCGAGCCCCATAAGCGGGATATTCAGCCAATATTATACGATACCCGAGTCGGTTTAACGCTCTGGCATAATAAGACCGGTCCAGAGAATTCCCGGCGTTGCCGTGGAATACCAATATCGTTCCGAGGCTTTTTTGAGATGCACCCGGCGATACCAAACCGCGATATGTTTTCACATTATCCGGCCATAGCCTTAAATCTCGCTTTTCAGCAGATTGCGCGATTATATCGGGGTCTGTTTTTTGGGGGTGATAGATAAAAAAATCTTGAAAGAAATACATCGCCACCACCACGGTCAGATAATAAACTGGAAGGCGTAACATCAGTTTCTTCATATGATCCTATGGCTGCGGATTGCAGAAATCGATGATCGTTTAAACCAAAACCCGGGCAGATTTCTTCTTTCCAGCTCGATTTTGCAGTAATCCGGGTAGGTGCTCAACTCCGTGCCCCCCTCGATCAGGGAGGCATGTATGGACGGAGATCCCAGTAACGGATGCGTCTTTCGGCTCAGATCCGTTTTGCCCAGTTCTTCAATCGCCGTCAGGACGTTGCCGGCCTTCCTGATTGATTTGGATTTGTTCCACTAAATCATCACCTATTATATTGCCCGGTTATCTGGTAAAGGCCGACCGCGGGGCCACCTGTTTGATTTGGAGCGAGACGGTCTTTTTGCCGTTTTCGGTTTTCTGAGTCCCGACTTCTTTAAAGCCGTATTTTTGATGAAACAGGCGGGAGATCTCGTTTTTCGGTCGCAGGTTGTATTCACAGGTCATGATGGGGATGTCGCTTTGCGCGGCAAAATGTTCAAGATCCCGGTATAAGGCAAAAGCAACGCCCTGGCGACGCAAATCGGGTGCAACGACGATTCGGTCGATATAAATAAACGCGTCGTAATGTTGCTTGAACCAGCGGAAATTAAGACTGGCGTATTCGGCTTGGGGTGAAAATGCGATGAGAAACCCTGCGGTTTTTTTATGGCGTTCAGCGACACGAAAATTGCTCGCCTGATCGTAAAGATGCTCCAGTTGGCGCAGAGAAATAGAGCCTACATGGGGTAGGTTGGACTGGTTTAACTCGAGTAGTTGCTTCAGGTCATCGCTGCAGGCATCTCGAATTTTTAAGGGATTCATTTTCCATCAGTTTTCTTTCAAATTGACGATACCTGGGATTGTACACGGAGCAGGTGTTTGAACGATATCTGCCTAGAAGTGGTTTCAAAACCTCAGATCAGGTTCAAGGGCAAGGCGTCAGGCCGATCGGGAAAGCGCAGCATACATGGGTATGTGAGCATTTACCGCCCTCGCGAATTTTTCTGGCGTTGCTGTAATCTGCCGAGTTGTAAAAGTCTTTGGCGCTTTGAAGATCGGGAAATTCAACAACAACGAGGCGCCATTTTTCTTCCGGCCCCTCCAGGGTGACCATTTCTCCCCCGCGGACGATAAACCGACCCCCGTATTTGGCAATGATCCCCGGTGTAACCTTCATGTATTCGCCGTATCTCTCCCAATCGGTCACATTGATTCTGGCAATCATATATGCTGCCATCTGGCAATTCCTCCCTTAGGTGCCAATTTTAATTTCCCCCTTTGTTGCCGGAAAGCGTGACGGGACTAAACAGGATATGGCCGATGATCTTTTTATTAACCTCGGCCGCCAGCGATATAAGTGTTATACCGCTTTTTCTCAGCCTATCTGCAAGGTTTGCTTCCGCATCTGTGTCAAAGGCGGAAGCGTTGACCTGCCATATTTTCCTGATATCGTCTTTTGTCTCCGGCCGGATCTGTAGCTTCATATTTTAGACGCCCGGTTCTGAATGAAACAAGACGATCTCAATGATGCGATGATTCGGTTAACCTGGGAGAAAACGCTGTGACTTGAATTGTGTCCAGATGCGGCACGAATGTCGAAAAATAAATATCCATCCCCGTATTACACCCGATCCCGGTCTGCACCTACATCAATCCTTCGTGGTAAGAAGGGAAGGATTTTACGGGGACAAACCCGGGTGCAAACGATCCCAAAATTCGCGCCGCCCGGACGCTGAAAAAAAAAACGAGATGAACAGGCTTATTTGCTTTTGCCTATCCTGAACATTTTGGTGCCGCAGGTCGGGCAGACACCCTGAGTGGCGGGTCTGCCGTTTTTCATGGTTATTTCCTTGGGATCCTTCATTTCTCTTTTGGCTTTGCATTTCACGCAATAAGCTTCCATATCGTTGCCTCCTTTAGTATTTGTGAAACCGTTTGAATTACCGTTTCTGGGAACAAAAGTGCGAAAGCCACTCGTGTTAAAATTATAGATGGATGTAAAAGATGTGAAGATTGATTTTTATCCTTTACAGGGGAGTTTATCCGAAAACAGTGTAATTCGCAACTAGATAAAAATAAATTACCGGTTAATTTGCAGGCGGCCTAAATTTAATGGTTTCAAGATGAATCTGATTAAATCGAAACCGATTGTAATCTCCATTAGTTATCATTCTGTATACGCACGGGTATAATTTTTCACACACATACGCATTTGGAAATTGATCGAATAAAAGCGGTTTGGACACGGGTAGGGGGAATCAGGTTGTATCCTCGAGAATTTGAAGCACCTAAAGTTTTGATTATGTGGAGGTTTTGGAGATTTGCCAAACCGCCAGGCTTCACCGGTGGCGCTTAGCAATGATGCATTGTATTCTTTTTTTCATTGGTACTTATTTTGCAATTAACGCTATTGCCGACAGAGCGACGCTTATCTTTCCGGACGATTGGGAATGCCAAATACCGGGGGCTTTTGGCAGTCCTTGCATCTGCGATTCTGGAATTATCAATGTCGGGGGATTGTTAGAAGCTTTTTTAATTCACCGCAGGCGGATTAAAACAGCTTCGCAAAAGGAGACGATCCATGAGGTTTCTATGTTCCGCTTTGGTGGCGGTTCCGGTGGCTTTTATTATTTACAACAACACGGCATGGGGGCAACGGCCGCCGGAAACCGTCACCATTACAAAAGAATTTGAATTCAGTGATGCCTCCAAAGTAACCGGCAGCGACTGGCAGACGCCGGTGGCCACTTACAACGATGCGATTTACTATGTATATGTCACCCGGCAATTAAAGACACTGATTGTCAAGAAATATTCAGACGGTACCATATCCAAAAACGTAATCTTCGAAGAGACCGACAGCGACCCCTGGCATAACGGTGCTTCGGTGGCGATTGATCGCAACGGCTATATCCACGTGGCCGGCAACATGCACCATTCCCCTTATAATCATCCCAAAAACGGCAATCCATATTATGAATATGCCTGGCAATATGTTGTCTCCGACAAACCGGAAGATATCTCTTCTTTTACCTTTATCGGCGATGATGAATCCCGGACCATCCCGGGGACCTGGATCAGTTATCCGTCCTTTGCGCGGGATCCGAACGGGGTGCTTTTCATTTCGTTTCGTCACCGGATCAAATTCGGCACCGGATGGTCGCCTGGAATCATGGCCGCAGCTATTGCCAGATATGATGCGGACGCCAAAATCTGGATTATGTTAGGCGGCACCCAGTACCCCCATGGCGTCAAAACCTTCTTCTGGAATGGTTCCGGAGCTGAAGGCACGGCCTACCAGCCCTATCGACCCCGCATCTTCTTTGACAGCAAAAACCGGATGCACGTTACCTGGGTGGTGGATGACGGTAATGGCTCCTCGGGATACCACACCCATGTGCTTTATGCCTATTCAGATGATGGCGGTGACACCTTTAAGCGGGCGGACGGTTCTCTCTATGAAACCTTACCAATCACTCTTGAAAATGGCGATGTTGTTGTGGGGCCTGACTGGGGCGGCAACGACGGCAGCTTCTGGTACACAAGCTACGTGGGTGTTGCCGCAGACGGGTATCCGGTAGTATCTTTTGCCGATAACGGTAACGATAGCGCCTGGTGGTGCCGGTGGCATCCCGAAAAAGGGTGGTCCGATCCCGCCAAGTTACCTTATGAATACATTCCGGCCAGGATCTTAACAGATGCAAATGGCATTGTTACAGCCGTTGACGGCCGCAATAAGCTGCACCGCAGCTTTGACAACGGCCAAAGCTGGAACGCATATCATGTTGAAACCCTTGGCATCCATTCCACCAACTTTGATTATTCCTACCTTCTAAATACCGGTGATTTTCGATTCCAAACGTATTCAACCACCACCGGCAAAGTCAAAGTCTGGACTGTTGGATTCGCAGAGAATAAAACACCGGACCCAGAGACATCGCAGATTTCTCAAAAAATAGGTCCCGGTCGGGAAAAAGTTGAATAATGGAATCGCGGTAAGGTTTTAGAGGCGATTCGAGCTTTATGACCCTTCCTTTCTCTTCCTAAGGTACTGCTCGCCGTAATCAATTTTTAACTCCAGCCACATGGTCAGGTGATCCGACATCTGCCGCCGCCGCCAATGATCCCGGTAATAAGCGCGGCGCTGTTTTTCAGTGCGAACGTTTCCATCGGAGTCATACACAAACGGGTTGTCGGGGTCATCTTCGGCCTTGCCGGCCATCATGGCCGGGATATAGGCTTTATAGTCTTTATTCGTGTAGATCAGGTTGAAGTAGTCGAAAACGCCGCCGCGGCCGGTGGGAGCCAGATTATTTTCGCGCACCTTCAATGCGATTTGATCATAAAAGCGCGGCTTCTTGCCGACATTGGAGGCTGGTATGTTTTGCAGGGTATCCGGGATCTGAAAACCGTTTTGGGTGATGGCGCTAAACGCTGCGTTGGACGGATCGGCGTCAAAAATATTAAAATCACCCAGTAAAATCAGATTGCGGCTCCAGGCCGTCGGGTCTTCGGTGCGTTCCTTGAGGAGTTTGGCCAGTGCTTCAATTTCCGCCACGCGCTGAGGATGTTCGGCGATATTTTGGCCATAGAGGATATGAACGGTAGAAAGCATAAATCGGAACCATCCGGCCTCAAATCCCACGATGGTGGGCGTACGTACCAGTTGATTGGAAGGTGCAATGGTTTTGCCGTTATGGTCTTCGATCGGTGGAATCACAATTTCACCGGCGACACCGCTGAACCTGATTTTACGGCGGTCAAACAAAAAGGCCAGGCGCTCCTGATTGCCGGAGGAGCCTTCGGTCACATCGCTGGCCACAAATTTCCAGGTGCGCCCCAGCAGGGCTTGCAGTTTATCGAGTGCACCCATGTGAGCCCCGACTTCCTGAATGGCAATCAAATCAAAGTGCGAAATGATCTCGGCGATATACCAGTAGGACTCTTCCGTACGCTTGTCATTTTTACCGCCTTCGAATTCCTTCAGATTCCAGGTGGCCAGCAACAAGGTATCGGTGGCATTTTTGTTCGGCACACTGCGTTTAAGTCCGTCGGGGTGATCCTGCATCATATTGCGCAGCGCTTCCAATCGCCCGGCGACCCGTGCGGTATCTTTCCCCAGCCCGTCAAGGTTATAAAACAGCGGCATTTAGATTTCCCGATATGGTTAAATTGCACCTTCATATTCCAGGCGCGAGGGTTTTGACATCGAAAAACAACCTAACTGAAGGGGCGGGTTTTGTCAATTTTTATCAATAATCAGGACCGGTCACCCGCAACTGCTGATTGCGGAAATTGAATTAAATCTTAAATTTTGATATTAATAAAAACAGGGGGCGAATTTCCAAGGTGAAAATTTAAACGCCATCTGAGGAAGAGAAGATTTTTGCGCCAACTGCTGGATCGGACGAAGATAGGAGTGTAAGACATGCCCAAGAAAAGTCAAATCAGCCAACGGCTAACAAACCTAAAAGATCGTTTAAAACAGGAAAATCCGCTCCTCTCTCAAGTCGTGGATAGTTTTCAAGATCTCGATTATATCTCCCGACGGCTGGGATTTTTTGATAGCGAAGAGTCCCATGCGACGCGTACCTCCTGGTGGCCATTGATCTCCATTTTGGGAATTTATTCCTCCGGAAAATCCACTTTTATCAATCATTATCTTCAATACCGTTTACAGGCTACCGGCAACCAGGCGGTTGATGACAAGTTTACGGTTATTTCTTATACCGATGATGACCAGGTAAGGGTGCTGCCCGGCCTTGCATTGGATGCGGATCCGCGTTTTCCTTTTTATAAGATAAGTCAGGCCATCGAGGAGGTGGCCGAAGGAGAAGGGCAGCGGATTGATTCTTACCTCCAACTCAAAACCTGCCCCAACGAGCGCTTACGCGGCAAGATTCTGATTGATTCACCCGGCTTTGATGCGGACGCCCAGCGGACCTCCACCCTGCGGATTACCGATCACATTATCGACCTATCCGATCTGGTGCTGGTGTTTTTCGATGCCCGCCACCCTGAATCGGGCTCCATGCGCGACACACTCGAACATCTGGTCAACCGTACCAAAGGCCGGCGAGACTCAAATAAATTTTTATTTATCCTCAACCAGATCGACAACACGGCGTTTGAGGATAATACGGAGGAAGTTTTTGCTTCCTGGCAGCGGGCACTTGCCGAATACGGACTGACGGCCGGGTGTTGCTTCTCTATCTATGTTCCGGAAGCGGCCGTACCCATTAAAGATGATAACATTCGGATTCGCTTCGAGAATAAGCGTGATTCAAATCTGGAACAGATCTTTGATCGTATCGAACGCGTCGGGGAGGAAAGGGCCTATCGAATCGTGGGCATGCTGGAAGAAACCGCCCAGATGCTTGAAAACGATATTTTACCCCGGATCCGGCAGTTTATTTCCCGCTGGCGCAACAAAATCGTCTGGATAGACGGAATCCTTCTGGGGGCCGTGTTGGCCGCCTTTTTGGTTGCCACCATCTGGGGTGGATACTGGGACGGGATCACACTCAAACTATCATTTCTAGACAATTTGCCGGGCGGAAATTACAGCAAATTTGGCCTGTTGGGGTTGCTGGTGCTGCTTATCGGCTATGTGCACTTCTGGGTTCGCAGGGTAACCGCAAATTATGTATCGCGCAGGATGTTAGCGGATATCAAGGACCCTGATTTGCGAGCGAATTATGCCCGCGCTTTTAAAAAGAACGCCCGCTGGTATCGTATTTTGCTGAGGCGTAAACCGGCGGGTTGGGGCCGGCGAACGCGACGCCGCCTGGCGAAAGTTTTGGAAGCAACCAACAGCTATATTCAGAAACTCAATGATATGTACACCAACCCTTCCGGCGGTCAAGGCGACCATCCCGATACGGGACGACCGGCAGAAGAATCAACGCAAGCCCCTGATATCTCCGACAGCTCCAAGGCGGAACCCCCTGAGACCGCCACACCCAAGGACCCAACCTAACGATTTATCTTTTCGACTTTATCCACAGTCAGGGTGGTGGCGCCCCAGTCTTCTTCGACTTTGCCGATCAACAGATACGGCCGCTGGCGGTCGATGATGTGGCAAAAGCGGCGGTAGGTTTGCGGGAAAAAGGTGGTTTCCACGATCCCGGTTTCATCTTCGAAAGTTAAAAACTCCATGGGATCGCCTGTTTTGGTGGAAACCACTTTGCCGGTGATCAGCCAGCCGGCCAGGCACACCTTCCGGCCGATAAAGCGCGGCAGATTTACGGCTTTGACGGTGCGGCGCTTTTGGAGTTTGTCGGCAAACAGCTCCATGGGGTGGCGGTCGCATAGAAAGCCCAGCACGGAGAATTCGCGCCGCAGGCGCTCATGTTCATCTTCGGCGGGCAGCGGCGGCGGTTGGCAATGACCGGTCGTGCCGGCACGCGCAAAGAGGGATTGCGCGGCTGCCTTCGGGCGTTTTGATTTCAACCAGCAGGCCAGTTCCCACAGCAGGGATGCGCGGTTGCCGGCGAGATTCAGCGTGTCCAGGGCGCCGCAGTTGATCAGGGAGCGGGCCTCGTCTTCATCGGGGCGCACACGTTCCAGAAAATCCCGCAAACTGCGGTAGGGTTGCCGTCGGCGCCCCGCAACGATGCGCTGCCGGGTGTCGGCTCCCAGTCCTTTGACGGACAGCAGCCCCACCCGGACGGTGCAGCCCCGGCCGGTCCAGCGAATGTTACTTAAATTGACATCGGGCGGTAAAACGGAAAGACCCATGCGCCGGGCTTCCGAGACATAGGCGAAGGTGCCGTAAAAGCCGCCCTGGTTGCTGATCACCGCGGCGATAAATTCGGCCGGGTAATGGACCTTGAGATAAGCGGCCTGAAAGGATACCCCATAAGAGGCGCTGTGAGGCTTGCAGAAGGAATAGCCGTTAAAGCTCATCATCATATCCCAGATTTCGGCGATCTTGCCATCCGGCACGCCGCGCTTTCGGGCGCCGGTGCAGAAGCGCTGCTGAAAGTCCCGCAGCTGGTATTCACGATCCTTTTTGGTCAGGACTTTGCGCAGGGTATCGGCTTCGGCATGGGAAAAGCCGGCGATAACCACGGCCGCGCGGGATACGTCTTCCTGATAGACCATGATGCCGAAGGTTTCATCCAGCACTTCGGCCAAAAAGGGATGAATGGGGTCCCAGAGGCCGCCGTGCAGGCGGCGGATGTATTCCTGGATAAATTCATTGGCGGCCGGGCGGATGATGCTGCTGTGGATGACCAGATGTTCGAAATCGCCCACTTTGGACTTTTGCTGCAGCAGTCGCATGGCCGGGCTTTCGATGTAGAAGCAGCCCATGGTGCGGCCCTGGGCCAGGGCCTCCTGGGTCGTAAAATCGTCCTCGGGTTCCCAGCGCAGCTCGTCAAAGGTGATGCCGTTGCCGTGCAGGTTGGCCAGGGCATCGCGGATGACCCCCAGGCTGCGGTTGCCCAGCAAATCGATTTTGACCAGCCCGGCATCTTCGGCGGCATCCTTCTCCCATTGGATAATCGGCACGCCCTTGGGGGCCTGCTCGATGGGCACGTATTCTTCGATGGGCCGCGGCGTGATGACCACGCCGCCGGGATGCACGGACAGGTAACGCGGGGTGCCGATAATGCGCTGGGCAAACTGTAAAATGTCGGGCCAGGGCGGAGGGAACGCCAGCGCCTTGGATTCGGGCCTTCGTTTCAGTTCGGTTAAAAACTCGGGGTCGGATTCTTTCACGCGCCAGAAATGCGGCAGCCGTTTGGATACCTGCCCGATTTCGGCATCGGTGAGACCGAAGACCTTGGCGACTTCCCGTACCGCCATGCGGGGTTGAAACAGCACGTGGCTGGATACCATGGCGGCGTGGCCCGCATACTGAGCCAGGACGGAATCCAGTACGTCATCGCGCTCGTCCCAGGCGAAATCCACGTCGATGTCCGGCGGATCTTTGCGACCCGGATTTAAAAAGCGCTCGAAGTACAGGTTGTGTTTCAGCGGGCAGACATTGGTGATACCCAGGCAGTAAGCCACCAGAGAGGCGGCTCCCGAGCCGCGGCCGCAGGTGCGCGGGCTGCGCTGGATAATATCACGCACGATTAAAAAATAAGCGGCAAACCCCATTTCCGCGATGCTGCGCAACTCGTGTTCCAGGCGCTCGACCACGGCTTCGGAAAGTTCAGTGCCGTAGCGGCGCCGGGCGCCTTCATAGGCTTCCTGCCGCAGACGTCGAGCCGGATTACTGCCGTTTGGGCCCGGCAGTGGCGGCATAACGATGCCGAACCGGGGACCGGTAAATGTCAGGCGGTCGGCAATCTCGTAAGTGGCGCCGATCGCCTGCGGGCAGATGGCAAAACGGCGCTCATATTCTTCAGGATCTGCCAGCCAGGCATCTGCCGGAGCGACTTCATCGGCTGCCAGGCGCGACAGAGAGGTGTTGCGCTCGATGGCCCGCAGCATGCGGTGGACCGCGATGTCATCCGGGTGCAAAAAGAAACTGCCCGGTGTGGCCACCAGCGGCAGTCCCAGGCGGTCGGCCGTGAGGCGCAGCCGGTGGGTGGCGGGAAGGGGACGGCGCGGCATGGCGGCGGCAACCGATACACCGGCCGTATGCCAGGCGCCCAGCAGATCGGTGCTGTGGGTGAGGACCACCAATCCGTTTGCATGTGAAATTACGGCGGCCTCCAGGTTGAAATCTTCCTGCATGTGGCGGCGGGTGAGCAGGCGGCAGAGGTTGCGGTAGCCGTCATCGGTTGCCACCAGGCAGACGGCACGCTGTTTGTGCTGCGGGTCGCTGACCTCAGCTCCCACGATGGGCGTCAGGCCTTCGCGCCGGCAGCCGGTTAAAAAAGGCCACAGGCCGCACAGGTTGTCGGTGTCGGTCAGGGCCAGATGGGTGTAGCCCAGGCGCCGGGCGGCCCGGCAGACCTGTTTGACCGCAGCCGTGCCCCACATGAACGAGTAGTTGGATCTGACGGTTAACGGAACCATGGCAATTAAATTGATCTTTCAGCGCAGAGACGTATTGGCGTTTCTGATATTCACCGCAGAGGCGCAGAGATCGCAGAGTTAATTTATCTTTTTGCTTTCCGCTGAGAGGGCGGAAAGCAAAAAACAAACTGCCTTCGGCAAGCATTATACATGTAAAATGCCGTACGTTTAAGTCAGTATTTATTTGCGTTATTAGCTGAATTCTTAGTTTTGGAACTTAATTTTTTTAGCCCGCAGGGCTGAGTGGTTTTGTCTTGTCGGCGTCTCAGCGACAAGGCAAAAAAAATTATCTCTCTGCGTCTCTGCGGTGAGCAACGCTGTTATTCTTCGAGGTTGTTTGCAATCCGAACGATGCCGTCGCGCATAACCGGCACGTTAAAATTTAAAACTAACCCAAGCTTTAAGCCTGATAATTTTAAGTATGTGAGCAACTGGGCTTTGTGAATGGGTTCGATTTTTTCGCATGACTTCAGTTCGAGAATGATGGCATTATCAACAACGACGTCCAACCGGTAGCCGCAATCGAGTTTTTCTCCCTTGAAAACAATGGGCAACGGTCTTTGGTTGTCAAACGATAACCCACGCAATTTCAGTTCATGGCACAGACATTTTTGATATGCGGACTCAAGCAATCCCGGACCAAGCCCTTTGTGTACCTCGATGGCAGCTCCGATAATCTTGCTGCTGAGTTGATTGATTTCCATAGTTTGTTCCTTTTGTTTTGCCCGAGGGCTTGGGTTTATTTCTTTTCGGCCTCTCACCGAAAAGAAATAATAAAAATACCCTCTGCGCTCTCTGCGCCTCTGCGGTGAATCCATCTAAAATCAGGCCGCTAAAGTGCGGCCTAACCGCACGGCCTGATTGCCAAAGCGCTGGCGGATGGCATCAATGGCCGTGATCAGGCCGCCGCGTTTTTGATCGACTTTTTGGTCGGCGGCAAAAAGCCCGAGCTGGGCCGGCGGAAAGACCAGCCGATCGCAGACCAGGCGCATATGCCGGATGCGTACCCGTCGGATCCAGGCCAACTGGAGGGTGCGCCGGGCCAGCTCGAAGAGGGTGAGGTCATTGGCCGTCGCGGGCCGGGCGGCCACCTGGCGGGCACGGCGCATGCCGTCGGAATAGTCAAGGATAATGGCGATGCGGCGCGCGGCGCGCCGGCGCCGGCGCAGCCGGCTGCCGACCTGCTCCACCAGGCCGTAGAGAACCGCTTCCAGCGTGTGCGCGTTGTTGGTGTCATTGCCGAATTCGTGGTCCGCAATTACCTTCGGCGGTTTTTGGCCGACCGGCAAAACCGGAGACGGATCGATGCCGCGTACCGCTTCGTAAAGCAGCAGCGCGCGGGCTGCAAAAGGGATCTCCAGCTGTTCTAGACTCAGTTCCGCAACCTGGAATGCGTAGGCGAGGTTAAATTCCCGCAACCGCAGCTGATCCGGGCGCTCGATGCCCGGAACCAGACCGACCGGCAGCGGAGCCAGCAGCGCCTCCTCTTCGCCGGCGGCGACGATATACTCCCCGTCGGGCTTCACCAGGCGCGTGGCCACTTTGGCAACCAGTTTGTTGGGTGCCACCGACCAGATCGGGTCCAGGCCCAGATCGGTTTTAATCTGCCGGCGCAACCGCCAGGCCACATCCCTGGGCGGGCCGAAAAGACGGGAGGTGCCAGTGGCATCCATGAACAGGTGACCGTCATCTTCGCCGGTTTCGATCAGGGGCGAATACGGCAGGGCGCGCTTGAGCACATCGCGCATGGCCAGCTCGTAGCGGTCCGGATGGGGCGGCAGGATTTCAACGTCCCGGCAGAGGCGCACGGCCCGGCGCAGGGCCATGCCCTTGCGGATACCGGCCATGTAGGCCTCGTTGCTCATATCGTAAACAGCGGCCCGGGCGGCGCCTTCGGGTGCAATGATCACCGGGCGCTGGTGGAGCCGGTGATCCACCGCGCGTTCCACCGCCACAGCAAAATCGGCCACATTTAGATGGATAATCGAACGATTGTAAGGGTTCATAGGTTAAGCGTTTTTTCAGATGCGTTCACAAGTTCAAGTGTCGGCGAAATTGCAAACGTTACATTTGTTTAATTGGTTTAATTCGTTCCATTGGTTCGGTTTAACCAACCAATTCAACCAATAAGACCAATAAAACCAATCGAACAAAGTCCTTGAACCCTGCTTGCCCTCCGTAGCCTTTAAGGCGAAGGGGGGAACCTCGGAACCTAGAGAAGCCCTCTTTCGATCAACTGACTGATCAGGCGCCGGGCATTTTTGGGTGCCTGGGCGCGGACGTGGTTGTTGAAAAAAATCAAGCCGTTGCCGGCCTGCCGGGCCATCGGAGTGATGATTTTATCGGCCCACTCCTGCAATTCAGCATCACTGTAGTCGTAGTCGAACTGCTTTTGCATATTGCCTGAGCGCCAGCCTTTAACATTGCGGCCGTGAAACCGAATGTAGAAAAGATCCGGATTGGTGACGACATCCAGCTGCGGAAACAAACCCGGCAGTTTGGGTTCATCCACAGCGACCAGGGTGGTGCGGCGGCGTTCCAGTTCGGCAAAAACTCTGTCTGCGGCCCAGGAAGCATGGCGAAATTCCACCGCGAGGGGCAGTCCGTCCAGTTCGTCCAGCAGGGCGGCCAGGTAGTGACGGTTTTTCGGCGCCCGGGAAAAACTCGGCGGAAACTGAAGCAAAACCGCCGTCAGCTGGCGGGTCTGAGTGAGCGGCGCCATGCCGTCGCGGTATTGAGCGACCTGTCCCCGCCACTGGCCGGGATCCACCTCATGGGTTAAGGTCCGGGTCAGCTTGGCGGCAAAACGAAATCCGGGCGGCGCGTTCTGGCGCATCCGTTCGATGGCAGCCGCTTTTGGCATCTGGTACCAGGTGAAGTTCAGCTCGGTGATCGGAAACGTCCGGGCGTAAAGCGGCAGCATCTGGCCGGAGCGGGTGCCCGGCGGATAAAATCCGGCATTTACCCATTCCGTATACGAATAGCCGCTGGTGCCGACCCGAAGCCGGCAATTGTGTTTTGGTGTCTCGGTATGCATTCAATCAATTTAAACTTGAGAAAGCGTAGTTGAAGCTATCTGGATCATTGTATTTCACCGCAGAGACGCAGAGTACGCAAAGATATTTTTTTCTTTTGATTTGCCGTTGAGAGGACGGCAAATCAAAAAAATCTGCCCTGCAGGTCTTTGTAACGATGATTCGTTCAGTTTGTTTCCGCTAAATTCCAAGAAAGCGGAAGCTTTTTCCTTGCCGTCCTCTCAACGGCAAGGAAAAAACCCTTTTCTTTCTCTGCGGTCTCAGCGTCTCTGCGGTGAGATTTGATTTGTATCTTACTCGCCAATGCTCATTTTATTCCTTGCGGTCCGCGGTGAATGCCGATGACTTTACCCTGGACGAGGACTTCGCTGAAGCCGTAGCGCATGGGGGCGTAGGCGGTGTTTTCCGGACGCAGTTCAATGTGGTCTTCATGTAAAAAAAAGCGTTTGACGGTTGCTTCTTCGCTGTTGATAAGCGCCACGATAATTTCGCCGTTTTGGGCGTACTGGCGCGGTTCGCAGATTGCCAGATCGCCGCTGAGGATGCCGGCATCCTTCATCGAATCGCCTTTGACGCGTAGGGCGAAAATGTTTTGACTGCGGTAAACGGCGGCATCCAGAACGATGCTGCCGTCCCACTCCGTCTGGGCGTACATGGGCAGGCCGGCGGTAACGCGGCCGATAATCGGAATTTCGCACCAGCGTTGCAAAGCTGCTGCCTCGCGGGCAGGATTTAACAGATAAACCTTGCGGCTGTAACGCCCCTCCCGCTTCAGATAGCCTTTTTCTTCGAGCACGCGAAGGGTCTGGGCAATGGCGGCATGGCTCACTCCCAGATCTGCTGCCGCCTGGCGCAGGCTGGGACACAGACCGGTTTTGGCAATTTCCCGCTGGAGATAATCCAGAAAACGCTGCTGTTTCGGTGTCAACCGGGGTTGCATGAAACCTCCTTTTGTCGGTTTCGGTTCAGAGGTTCTAGATTCAAAGGTTCAGCGTCCAAAGACGTGTTCGATTGGTTTTATTGATCTTATGGGTTGAATTGGTTGGCTCAAACCGAACCAATGGAACGAATTAAACCAATTAAACAAATGTAACGTTTGCCATCTGGCCAACCCCTGAGCCCGTAAAATGTAAATGTTAATGTAAATATAAATGTAAACAAATCGCATGTCAAGATGAAAATGGAATAAGGGAATTTACAGAAGTGGAAAAGGCTCAGATTAACAATTCGGATAGGCGCTTTTGGCCAAAGCGCATCGGCAGGGAAATCGCCAGCAGGCTTAGAATCAATACCAGGCTAAATGAGCCTACAATCCATATCCAGGCTGAAAGGGTGATGGTATCGTTATGGATGTCGGCCATAAAAAGATTATATACCGGACCGGCTTCCAGCAGGACCACCAGACCGATGTATCCGGCGCAGGCGATCATAAAGACCAGTCCTCCGAAACTGGTTATCGTCTGAGTCGGATTTTCCGCCTTGAAATCCGGGTAGGCGGCCCCCAGGCCGACGCCCATGGCGACGATGCCGGGGACGATAAAAAAAACCGTGAGGGTTGAAAGGGTCATCATAAACGGGGTGACCTGAAGCAGGATGTTGGTTGCAACGATCAGAACTTCGGTTAGGACCAGCAGCGGCAAATAATAGATAAAGAATTTAATCCACAAAAACCCTCGTATGGATAGCGGGGAGGTTTTGACCAGCCAGAAGGCATTTTTTTCCTGGCTGACCGCCGGATAGGCAAAACGGGCGGTTACCGCCGTCAGCACAAACAACGCCAGGCCCATATTCAGAAATGAGAATAGGTTCTGAAGATATACGGTTTTGATCGGCGATTTTTCCAGGGGCAGGACCTTGAAGTTATAAACGTAAATCACCACCAGGGCGGCAATCAGGAAAATTTGGGTCCACTGGGTCTGGTCGCGGAGGAACGTTTTGATCTCTTTGACCGTAAAGGATTTTACGGGGCCCGGCAGAAAATTGAAAATTCTGTCGCTGGCGGCATTATTTTTAAATAGACGGGCCGGAGCGTTCTGGGTTTTTGAAAATCCCTTAAAGTAAATGGCATCGGCAATAAAAATCATGGCAATTACGATCATACCGGCAAAACTGAGGGACAGGGCTGTGAAAAACAAACTACTGCCGGGCGAGCCGGAAAGCGCGGACCGGATGCTGTCATAGGCCCAGCTGCTTGGCAGAAATGGCGATGATGGGGTCTGCAGGGAAGTAATATAGACCAAAACGGTGTCAAACACTTCCGGATCAACCAGCAATTCCGGCTGTGAAAGGCGAATCACCAGATAGATTGCCACAAAAAAGAGGATTCCTGCGAGAATAAATACGCTTTTCATCCGGCTGGCCGGTATAAATATGACGGCGGCCATAACCATCAGGGTGCTGATTGCCGAGGCGATAACCGCCAGGCACATTATCGATATCATCGTGTTGATATAGTAAAAGAAACCGGCCTGGTAAACGATGCCGTAAGACACAAAGACCGGCAGGGTGTAGATGATGACCATCCAGGCGCTGTCGACGGTGCTGTCAATCCAGCGCGTGATAAAAATCTTGTAGCTGGAAACCGGCATGGAGTGAACCAGCAAGAGATCGCGGGAAAGATACAGCTTGGAAAGGGATGTCAGGATGCTGCTGAAAAGTAGCAGGGCAAAAGAGACGACCAGCATCATGGAAAGGAGTTTATACCCCAGGATGTCGCCGATATCTTCAATACCTTTAAAATAAATCAGAACCCGCCAGGAAACCGCAAATATGCCGCACCAGAAAAGCAAACCAATGGCACCGAGCAGAAGGAAACGCGCACTGCCGTTGCCGTTGGCTTTACGCAAGCCGCGCTTTCGAAGCGGCCAAATTCGGGGCTTTAATAAGGTCAGAACTGCGTTCATTCTACTCGCTGCTGGCTACTGGCTACTTGCCGCTTGTTTCTGGTAACTGGCTGCCTGTCCAATGGCTCAGCCAGCAGCCAGTAGCCAGTGGCCAGCGACAAACAGCAGAAAATTCGTTACGATTATCCGACGCCTGCTCCACTTTGCTGGTACGAAGCCTCTGAAGTTAATCTTAGAAAAACCTGTTCGAGATCGGCTTCGGTGACACTGGCTTCGCGCTGCAGTTCCTTGGTCGTTCCCATGGCGATTAGATTGCCTTTATTAATTACACCGATACGATCGCAGGTGTCTTCGGCGACTTTGAGGGTATGGGTTGACATAAAAATGGTGACGCCCTGCCTGGCCAGCGTTTTAAAAAGTTCTTTAACCATGATAATCGCGGCCGGATCGAGCCCCACCATGGGTTCGTCCACAATGATCACTTCCGGCTCGTGCAACAGGGCCGCCGACATAATCAGGCGTTGCTTCATGCCGTGGGAATAGGACTCGATCAGTTCATCGGCCCAGTCGGCCAGTGAAAAATTTTTAAGAATTTTAAAAGCGGTTGCCTCAAATTTTTCTTTGGAGACCCCGTACAGATCAGCGGTGAATCTCAAAAATTCCATGCCCGTGAGTTTTTCATACAGATACGGGCGATCCGGAATAAAACCGATTTTACTTTTGGCTTTTTCCGGTTCTGCCTGCATGTTAATGCCGGCAATGGTCACCGTGCCGTCCGTGGGTTCAAGAATCCCACCCATCATTTTGATTGTCGTGGTTTTGCCAGCGCCGTTAGGGCCGATAAAGCCGAAAATCTCTCCTTTATTAACGGAAAGGTTCAGACCCTTGACCGCCTGGAATTCACCGTATTTTTTTGTCAGTTCTTTAAGCTCGATCATAATTTCAACGTTTAACGGGTTTATGTATTATAACATAATTTTGAGCGACTTTGTCTGAGTTCTAAAAACAAGAAACGGTTAGTTGTTTGTCGTCCGTTGTCCGTAGAAAATAGCGTATCCCAATAGCGGTTTTTCAGTTAACAGCGGACCACTTCTAACCATTACTGTAAAACGGTTAACTGTATTTTGCCGATAATACCCATCAAATCCAGCTGCTGATTGGGAGAGCCGGTTGTAAAGCGCAGATGGCTGACGTCGGCCGGCAGCTGACCGAAAAGGGCATCGGCGGTGACCCACTGCCCGAGATACATAAGATTCCAGGCGTGGTAGTAAAATCGGCCCTTTAAATACACCAGACCGGCTTCGATCCGGGTGGGGATTCCGGCTGCCCGGCCCAGGGCCGCGAGCAAGACGGCGTGTTCATTGCAATCACCCACACGATTTTCGAGTGTGGAAAGTGCATCCGGAAGCGAAAGAACCGGCCGCTTTTCAATATGGTTGTGCACCCAATTCAGCAGTTTTTCGGCCCGTTTTAAAGGGGTGGCACCAGGATCATCTTTTAGAATTTCCTGCACCAGTGCCTGGATTTTTTGATGGTCGGACTGGATAAATGGACCGGGTTTTAAGAATATTTTTTCCAGCGCCTCCAGATTTTCAGGCTTAAGTTCAACGGCCAGATTTGACAGCCTTTCTTTTTGAACGGTCAGAACCTGGTCCTTAAATGTCTGTCTGCCGCCCTGGAGTCGAATATTTTTGGATGATATCCCCTGGATTTTAACCTTCAGCACGTCAAGTGCTTCGATGTTTTCGAGCGCGATGTTGGCGGCCACCGAGGCGATCTTTGTAAGATCCTGGCTCGATTTAATGGCAAGCCCGTCCAGGGCATCCTTGCGGTCCGTTTTTATCAGGCTGATGCCCAGCAACCCTTTTTCCTTTAAGATGTCGCCTTCTTTTCCTATCCAGGCCAGCTGAGATGAACCCTTAAAATTCAGCGAGATTTTTGTAGCCAGCCGGTTGAATCCCCTGATATCGACAAGTTCCTCTCCGATAACTTCGGCAATTACAGGGGCCTGGCCCAGCGAACCCGGATCGAAGATATTGAAAACATATTTTTCACCGGGCTTCAGATCAGTGGCCGCAATTGCATCCATAATTCCGTTCAACAGATAGGGCTTGTCTTTGATCGGAATATCCAGGCTGCGGCTGGAACCGGCACTTTCGGTTATTATCTGCAGTATATTTCCGACAACCTTGGCCCGTACGGAAAAGATGAATCGGCCCGAACGGATTTCAAAATCAAGCTCCTGGAGGGTAAAATCGGGATTAAGGCGGCTTTTGGTGTTCAGGTTGATATCCTGAACCATGCCCATTGTGTTTATGCGCATATAAACCGCTTCGCTGAGGCCATAGCCGGTTGTATCCGTATAAAATCGGGTATGGGAAAAACCGATTTTACGTTCATTTTGGAAAATATTCATCCAGGTGTCGCGCTCAGAGACCGTATTGATGGCGTCAATGGATAGGGTTCGAGGTTGGGATAATATACGGTCCAATATTCCCAGGCGAATGAGGAAAAGGACTGCAAACGCCAGGGTAAAAATGCCACCGGTAATCCAGAACGTTTTAGATTTGTGGATGATCATATTTAAAATTTTAAATGATGGCCGGTTCTCTGTCAAATTTAGTTGGAGGCATGTTCGAAGATTTTGTCATGGAATATACAGGAGCTTCATGATATGGGCAGATAAATCGGAGTGACGCGAAAGGGAGGACCCAATGATATCAACAAAAGATCCCGGCGGTTTGCCCGTTGCGAATTACGATCCCGATCGCAAAGGAATATTTATTCATAAAAATGAACTTTATGACAGCCGCTTTAAGGTGGGCGACCGGTTTTCGGTAAAAGTGGGCAAACAGGACCTGTTTGCCATTACCATCATAAAAGACGATAAGGGCGATATCGTCTACGATAAAAACGGAATCTTTATCGCACGAACCCGCAGGATCGACATTTTGCTGGGCGGTATTTTTGATGAATATGTTCTTTATTTCGAATCCGGTCCACCGGAGTCCATAAAATTAAGGCCCCTGGAAGCAGTGTTGAAAGATAATTACATGTAGTTGGAAAGGAGGATTGAAAATGGCGCAGGACCCCAAAATAGGTTATGAAATAAAAGCCACTATCCTGGGTGTAAAAGGCGAATGCAGTGCCGGTCATAATGAGGGCGAAAGTTTTGAGATCAGCTGTTACAATCCGGCCGGTTTATGCGGCTGGTTTTACCACGATATTTTCCCCAGCCTGCAAACGTTTCAATTCGGCGGCAGTCTGCCGTGGTGGGAAGGCGATACGATTCAATTGCAATGCCCGGACCCGGTTAATCTTGTTACGATCCGATTAGAGCGCTCCAAACGCACTTAAAAGGAGGTTTCAGATGGAAAGCAAAATTGCGAATGCCATTTCGCTTAACTATCAGCCGGTCGCATTGATCTGGTCCGATGAAAAACCCTCAGAAGCCATGCAATTTAAGGAGAGAAAATGGGGTTGCATTATGTGGCTGGCAGCCGGTGCCGCCAAGGGAAAAACGGCTATCTGTGATCGTAAAACCTTCGGTTGCTTTGGCGGTGGCGTCGGCATGGGCTTTGGTGATCAGTATGTTAATTTCCCCGGCGGAAAAGATTGCTTTTGCCATTTTCTTTCCAGCGGCAACGAGCGGTGGGAACAGGGGCGGCAGGCGGCTGCAAAGGTCAAACCCTTTTTGCGAAAAGAGGCTTACGATAATTTTGTTTCCGGCGAACGCTACCTTAAAACCCCGGAGCGGGTGCATCAGTTTATTGAAAACTTGCCGATAACCGACATCCCGGCCGAATATGTCATTTTTAAGCCGCTTGCGGACACTGACCCGCAACAGGAAACACCCCGGGTCATCATCTTTTTTGCAGATCCCGATCAACTCTCGGCTCTGGTGGTATTGGCCAATTACGATCGGCCGGACAATCTAAACGTTATTATCCCTTATGCAGCCGGATGCCAGACCATCGGCATCTATCCCTACCACGAGGCCCAGGCTGAAAGGCAAAGAGCCGTTGTGGGGCTAACCGATCTTTCAGCCCGCGCGTCCATTTGCAAACTGCTTGAAGACCACCTGATGACCTTTACGGTACCGCTGGCGATGTTTGAAGAAATGGAAAACAATGTGGCCGACTCATTTCTGGAACGACCGACATGGCAGGGATTACGCTCAAATAAAGCCAAAAACAAATAAGCGGCAGGAGACGGTTTCAGCTAATTGACACAGGGTGGGAATAAAATTAAAATTAAAACACCGCAATTCGTCTGTAACTGTCTGATTTTTAGAGGGACAGCAGGCCTGATTAGAGATTTACTGCGATCTAAATTCTCAAATGCAATTCGGCGGAGCAGAAATTGGCAAAAATCGTTTACGGCGTAGCCGGTGAGGGTTCGGGCCACTCTTCCAGGTCTCGGGAGATGCTCACCCATATCCAGGATCTGGGCCACGACTTAATCGTGGTCAGCTACGATCGCGGTTACGCGAATCTGAAAGACGATTTTGAAGTATTTGAGACCGAAGGACTTCATATCACCAGCCTCGACAACCGTGTCTCCCGGGTTAAAACGTTTACCGATAATTTACAGCGTCTACCGCAAGGCCATAAAAAACTTCAGATGCTGCGCAAAGATGTTTTCAAAAAGTTTCAGCCCGATGCCGTCATTACCGATTTTGAGCCCATGACCGCTTACCTCGCCAATCACTACGACCTGCCGTTAATTACCATCGACAACCAGCACCGGCTTCGGTATATGTCTTATCCCTGTCCGGCCCATCTCCAAGCCGACCGCAGGATGACGATCACCATCATCAGAGCCATGGTGCCGCGGCCCGATGTTTCATTGGTAACGACGTTTTATTATGGCGAGCCCAAAAATGAGCGCACATTCTTCTTTCCGCCGATTCTGCGCAGGGAAGTCTTATCGCTGCAGCCATCTTTCGGAGAACATATCCTGGTTTATCTCACCAGCGGGTTTGAAACTTTTCTTAAAAGACTAGAATCTTTTAAGCGCGAATCTTTTATTGTTTACGGGGCTGAAAAGGAAGGTGCGGAGGGGCATTTAACGTTCAAAGCGTTCAGCAAAACGGGTTTTCTTATGGATCTGGCATCCTGCAAAGCCGTTATGGCAACGGCCGGCTTTACCCTGATGACCGAATCTTTCTACTTGGGCAAACCATATCTGGCGCTGCCCATGCGCGGCCAGTTTGAACAGGAAATCAATGGTTTTCTGCTGGCACGCTTAAAGTACGGCATCAATTTAAGAAGGGCAAGCTCAGACGCGATCGGTCATTTTTTGTACCGTTTACCCGATTTTGTTGAAAACCTGAAAACCTATCAAGCCCAGGACAATAGCGCCATTAAAGCCCGGCTTGCTAAACTTCTGGATGACAATTGCGCACTTGCAAAAGCGTTTCACCGCCGGCGGACGCGACTGCTTCCCTGAGAAACTGCGATCTATCTTATGCCCCACCAAGAAGCTACAAGAGTTATGTGGTATATTTTAGGCCAGCCTTTTTATTCACAGGCTTCTGGCCGCTGGTCTCTTTTCGCTGGCTGCCTGTCTCCGGGTCGGCCAGCAGCCAGTAACTTAATGTTTTGGAAATTACTTGCGGGACGCACACGATGGGACGATCACAAAAAAACGACCAAAATTCAAGGAGGCCGGATGTGTTAAAGAGAATTCGTTACCAATGGGGGCTGGTTGCAATTGTCCTTTCAACGCTGGCGATTGCAGGCTGTGCCACGACCATCGAGCGTAAAGCCGCTCGGGCGATTGAGCCGCCGCCGGCAGAAATCGCTAGCTCTGATGGCTGGTGGTCTGCTCGCTTTCGCATGCAATGGCCGGAGGAAGAGGAGCCATCCTGGCATACGGATTTACTTATTGCCCATAAAATCGTGGCACCGGTTCTTTCGCAATACAAAGAAGGTATTCATCTCTGGCGGTTTCACCGTCGGGCAGCCCGGGACGAGGCCGGCCATCGCTTCAGCTTTGTTTTTTATGCTTCAGCAGAAACCGCCTACCAGGTCCTTGATACGTTGCGCTCAAATGCATTGTTATCAGAAATGGTTTATACCGGCAGGATCGTTGAAGAGGCGTATGACAATCCGGACCAGATCGCCAAACCCCGAATCCAAGACACCAGTGATCCGAATTGGCCTTCAGCGGTCCAAAAGAGCTGGCCATATTTCATTATGGGGGTCAGCCAGATGTGGCTGAATCTGATTGCCGAAACCGTTGCCGACATGCCGGCCGCCGATGCCCCGTTATCCCTTGACGAATATGAGGAATTTTATGAAGAAGTCAATGTCGCCATTACATCATTGTGGGAAAACAATGGCCGCCATGCATTTTTACACCATTTAAACGCTTTGTTCGGATATGAGCCGGTCACCGTTTACGAAAAACGGATGCTGAAATTTTAATTTCGCTGATACAAACCCGATGAGGAGATGCAATGAACTGCACATTCGCCAAAACGATCTATACCGGCAAAAAGGTCGTCTCTGACGCCTATCTTGTATTTAATGGCAAAAAGATCACCGCCGTCTCAAAATCGAAAAAAGGCCGTCAAATCGGGGAATTTAGCGTGCTGACACCGGCCTTTATCGACCCTCACAGCCATATCGGCATGGAACGCGCCGGCGAGCCCAATACCGAAGGCGAGGCCAATGAGCATCAGGATTCCATTCTGGCACTGACGGACGCGCTGGATTCGATTCAAATGGACGACAAGGCCCTGCAGGATGCGGTCCAAATGGGTGTGCTGTATTCCTGCGTAATGCCGGGCAGCGGTAATATCATCGGCGGCCTTTCAGCGGTGATCCGCAATTACGCCGGCTCCAGTACCGAGGCCCTAATTGCCCGCGCCGGTTTAAAAGGGGCCTTTGGATTTAATCCGGTGAAAACAAAAGCCTGGAAAGGCAGGCGTCCCACCACCCGTATGGGGGCGATTGCCATGCTGCGCAGTCGCCTGGATGAAGTACGGCAGAAAATACAGCAACATCGTCGAGCGCGGGGCACTAAAAAGGAAGATATCCGTTTTTCGGCCCAAGACAAAGTTCTGCGGGATTTATTGGGCCGCAAAATGTGCCTGCGGGCCCATGTCCATAAAATCGACGATATTGCCGCACTTTTACGGCTGGTGGACGAATTTAAAATTAATGTCACCGTCGACCACGCCGGCGATGTTCACCGGCCGCGGATTTTCCATGAATTAAAAAAGCGTAAAATTCCAGTTATTTATGGTCCGATTGATTCTTTCGCCTATAAAGTGGAACTCAAACATGAGGACTGGCGCAACGTGCGCTATCTGCTGGAATCCGGGGTGGAATTCGGCCTTATGACGGATCATCCGGTAACCCTTGCGCGCCAGCTGTTGCTGCAAACGCGCTGGTTTATGCGGGCCGGCTTGTCCAAGCAACAGGCCATCGAATTGCTTTCGCGCCGAAACTCGAAAATTCTGGGGCTTGACGACCGGCTCGGCACCCTCGAAAAAGGCAAGTGGGCGTCCTTTATCGGCTGGAACGGCGATCCTTTTGACCTGGCCAGCTATCCGGTAGCGGTGTATGGCGAAGGAGAACTGCTTTATTCGGAATGATACTTACAAAATCAAATTCATTTAATTAAAAAATCCGAGGCACAAAATCCGAATTTCGAAACAATATCGAAATGATAAATTCGAATGTTCAAAATAGGTTTTGAATTTTTTGCATTTGGTATTCGAATTTGTTTCGGCCAATTTTATAAAATCAGGCGATATTCGGATTTTGATTTATTTTCTAATTTGTAAACTCACTCTGATCACTAAACGTCTGTATTCCAATAAAATATTGTAGACTTCATTAAGGGGATAAATATGCCCAAACATGATAAGCGCGTGGCGTTGGTGACCGGTGCCAACCGCGGCATCGGGTATGCGATCTGTCGCCGGCTCGGCCAGAAAAATATTACCGTGATCATGGGAGCAAGGGGTCCCGACAAAGGCAGGCAAGCCTGTTTCCGGTTGCAGGCGGAAGGCCTGGACGTGCATTTTGAACTGCTGGATGTCATTGATGAGAAGCGCATAAAGACGGCGATCGAACGCATCCGGACCCATTTTGGGCGGCTGGATATTCTGATTAATAATGCGGGTATCATGATTGACGGTGGGGTAGACGCCCTCAATGTCGATCAGCTAACGATTCAGAAAACCATGCAGACCAACGTCATGGGGCCTTTGATGCTGTGCCAGTGCTGCATTCCGCTGATGCAGGCGGGCGGCTATGGCCGCATCGTTAATATGGCCAGCGGGCTGGGATCGCTGACAGAAATGGCCGATCCCGGATCGGCTTACGCCGGCATACATTCGCCGGCCTATCGGCTCTCCAAAGCAGGGATAAACTGTATTACGGTTTTGATGGCCAAAGAGGTCCGCAATGACAACATTCTGATAAACTCGGCCTGTCCGGGCTGGGTAAGGACGGAAATGGGCGGCGACCAGGCGCCTTTGACGCCCGAGCAGGGTGCCGACACCCCGGTTTGGCTGGCCACTTTGCCGGATGGCGGGCCTACGGGCGGCGTGTACAGAGAACGGACCTTGATTCCGTGGTAATATGAAAATTTCTCAGGATGCATTGAACCCGGATAAGCCACAGACGGCCGATCGTCACCCGGATGATTTTCAATGTTGCAAATACGATATCAATGGATATAATATTGATAACGAAAATCAATGACTCCGGTTTTAGAAAGGAGGTTTGCATGGGAAAATATCATCAACGCCTCAGCGGACTGGTAACCCTTTTCTTTGCGGCCAGCCTGATGGTGGGTAGCATATGTGCTGCTGAAGAAAAGGACATGAAGGGTTGGGAGCAGGGCAGCCCTTATAACAGCCTTTATGACGTAAAAGAATTTGAGTATTTCAGAGCCTGGGTAATCGGCTTCAAGGAAGAACCGCCCATGGAGGGCATGTCACCGGCCACCATTATGATTGTGAAGGATGGGGAAGATCTCGTCGATGTGCACGTTTGTCCGACCTGGTTTGCCAAACCCGAGGATGTTGGCGTCAAAAAAGGCGATCGGGTTAAAATAAAAGGCATTTGGGCAGAGATCGATGGTAAAGATGTATTTATGATGTCAAAGGTCAAAAAGGGAGATTTTTTTGAATTTAAGGTTCGCTTGACAAGCGATGGCAAACCGTTTTGGACCATGAGCAAGGAGGAGCTTGCCTGGGAACGTCTGCCGGATGAAGAAAAAAAGGCCCGAATCGCAAAAGGAGAAGGACCGCCAAAAACGAAAACTCAGTAAAAAGCAGCAGGAATAATGAAAATAGAATAGAATCCCGGCGAGTTGCACAAACTTTCCGGGATTTTTTCCTTTCTTGACAATTGCTAAGGTTAATGCTTTCCTTCCAGGCGTTAAATTGAGAGGCCCGCATCGGGGGTTGCGGGCGAATGAAAGGAGCCGAAACACGAATGGCAGAAAAACCCTTTGAGCCGACCGGCATTATGGGGCCGCAGATTTTCGGGCTGCCGATTGATCGGGAAACGCTGTTTTCAAATCACAAAAGCATATATAAAAAGCGCATTGAAAATCGACAGCGCAAATTAATTGTCAAACTGGCCTTTCTCAAACCTTTTTTAAAAAAGGGCGAGAAAATTCTACTGGTCTCGACCGGCTATTCGCCGATAACCACCCTTGCCCAATTTGTAACCGGGTTCTTGTTTGTCTATTTGAAAAGATCCCTGTTTGTATTTACCAATTACCGCATTTTTCATGTACCCACGACCCCGGGCTACAAATTTAAAAACGCCATCGCGCACATCCCTTATGAGGGTTGTCGTTCCATTGAAATGAAGGGCGGGACCCTGGTTGTCCAGTATGCAAAATTAGGCGAACTGGAAAAATTTAAGGCCATCGGGCTTTCGGAAAGAAGAAAAATCAGAGCGCTGCTTAAGCGCAAGCCGCCCGCGGGGGCCAAAACCAAGCTGGGCCAGCGGTTTCACCTGTGCCCGCGATGCACCCATCCGCTATCGGCCGGAAAGTATGTCTGCGAATCCTGTCAGCTCAAGTTCAAAAATAAGATTCTGGCCTATATTATTGCCATTCTTATCCCGGGAGGGGGCTATTTTTATACGCGCCATTATTTAATCGGGCTGCTGAATGCGATTGTAGAAATTTTTCTGGTGGTATACGCTGTTTTGATCCTGAAAGGCGTGCTGATCGGAGCCGAGGGCATCATGGGCTATCCGCCGTTGCTGGGCGCTATTTTCCTGGCCGTAAAAATTATTTCCGTTATCCATTCCACTCATTTTATCGAAGAATATATTCCCAGAAAAAAACAGATCCAAATCAATCCCGCCGCTGCCAAACCGGCGCCAGTAAATCAAGACGCGTAAACACAAAACGCAGAATAGAAGTGACTAAAGTGAACTGAAGTGTGAAGTGACTAAAATTAAGGAGTCGCATAGCGTCATCTTTTTTTTAAAACAGGCAGAATATCTGAACTTTAGTCACTTTAGCTCACTCGCCATTATGCATTTTTGGGATAGGCTCTATTTGTTCCACGAGAACAGTGAGGCCCCCAGCGCCAAAAAACCCAGTGTCATCAGCGAAAGGACAATGATTTCCGGACCCACCTCGATCAATCCGGCCCCGTCGTGCATCACCTTGCGGGCCGCGGTCAGCATGTGCGTCAGCGGGAAAATTTTAGCCGAACTTTTTACCCACTGAGGTGCGCCTTCCAGCGAAAACCAGACCTCGGATAAAAACATCATTGGCCAGGAAATAAAATTAAGAATTCCCGTCGTGAATTCTTCGCTGGTTCCCCTGGAAGCAAGCACCAGTCCCAGGGAGGTCAGACTCAGGCTGCCGAGGAAGAAGATTATTAACAGATCCAGATACGAGCCTTGCACCCTGAATGAAAAAATGAGATCGCAACCGGTCCAGACGATCACCAAAGTGAACATGAGCAAAAAGATGCGTGAAATGGCCTGGGCGGTTAAATATTCAAATGCATTTAAAGGCGTCACTTTCAGGCGCTTTAAAACCCCGTTTTTACGATAGCGCACGACAACGTATCCCACTCCCCAGAGGGCGCTGAACATCATATTCATCGCCAGGATGCCCGGAAACAGCCAGTCGATATAACGGACCGCATTCCCCTTTATTTCTTTTTTTACAGCATTGAATTTGCTTTCGGTCGGAACAAGGCTGGCTTTGAACATTTGCTCGACGACGTATCCTTTGGGGGAGGTATCGCTGACCCAGTATTGATGCGGTCCCCTGCCGGTTTGTAACAAAAAATCAATTCGGTGATGTTTCAGCTTTTCCATTCCCGCGGCTGCATCGGGAAACCCGATAAATTTGAGATATTGCGTATCTTTAAAGCGCTGGGGGATGTTGAGTTCCGCAACGGAAACCTGCTCTGTTGCAGATGGAAATATGCCGATTTTATATTCGGTATAGGTCTTGCCGCCGAAGATAATGCCGAACCCGGCGACCAGCAGAAACGGAAATAAGAAATTCCAACCGAATGCCGAACGATCGCGGAAGAACTCATAATTTCTGGCCTTGAAGATGGCCCACAGTCGCTTAAAGCTCATGGTTATTCTCGCAGCTTGCGCCCGGTGAGGTTTAAAAACACGGATTCAAGATTGGGTGAGCGCACCGTGATGTCCGATAAATCGACATCATGGGAGAGCAATTGCTCCAAACATTGATTGACATCGTCGGTTTTGATTTCGATGGTGTCTTTTACTTCATGAGTCGGTAGCGGGAAGCTGTTTGCTTTGAGGGCATAACGCTCCCGGGGGAGCACCACGGTAATTCCGCGGCCGTACTGTCGAATCAGCGCGTCGGGCGATCCCTGAGCGATAATCTTGCCGTAATCCATAATGGCCACTTCATCACAGAGATACTGGGCTTCATCCATGTAATGGGTGGTCAAAATGAGCGTTTTTCCTTCGGTTTTGATCCCCTCGATGAGATCCCATAAATTTCGCCGGGCCTGGGGGTCAAGCCCGGTGGAAGGCTCATCTAAAAAGAGCAGCTCGGGCCGGTTAATCAGGGCCAGTGCCAGCAGGAATCGCTGGCGTTGTCCCCCGGATATTTTATCGTTGTATTGATCCAGAAATTCACCGAGCCTGCAAAGCGTTACGAGTTCTTCAATCGGGCTGGTCTTTGTGTAAAAACTTTGAAATGTTTGCAGGGTTTCACGAACGGTCAGAAAATTTAACAGAGCGGTGCTCTGAAACTGAATGCCGACCTCTTCTCTAAATGATGGGGAGCGGGATTTTCCTTTGTAAAGGATCTGGCCGGCTGTCGGCGGTATCACGCCTTCAATGACTTCAATGGTTGTCGTCTTGCCGGCGCCGTTGGGGCCCAGCAGGCCAAAACAGACCCCCTGCTGGATGGCAAAGCTGATCCCGTCAACCGCAACCACCGTATCATATTTTTTTACCAGATTTTTAACTTCGAGGATGGGTTCCATTATCGGGTTCATCGGTTCAGGGTTCATCGGTTCAGGGTTCAAAGGTTCAAGGACTTGTTCGATTGGTCTTATTGGTTGAATCGGTTGGTTTAAACCGAACCAATTGAACGAATTAAACCAATTAAACAAATGTAACGTTTGCCAGCTGGCTTGCACCCGAAACCTGAAACCACAGTGATTTATCTATGATAAATCTTCAGACTGAGAGATCAATACTTATTTGCATCTCACTTCCGGTTTACCGTCGGAATGCGGGAACGGTTGCGGCTAAATGGCTTGACATTCTTTTTTGGGCAACTTACTTTCTCCCAGCAATACTGGCTTTGATATCTGGAAATCCCATCACCACAAAGAACACAAAGATTGCAATAAAGTTTAGTGGGTCGTTATTTCGTGCCCTTCGTGGTAAAAACAAAATATGCGCAAAATTTTAGATTAAAAGGTTGGACATATGCTACCGGTTGTATCTATCGTCGGCCGCTCTCAATCCGGCAAAACCACACTGATCGAAAAACTGATTCCCGAACTGAAGAAACGCGGATACTCAGTGGGCACCATCAAGCATTCGCACCATAGCCCGGACATTGACCGTTCGGGCAAAGACAGTTCCCGGCATAAGGCCGCAGGCGCCGATACCGTTATTTTTCATTCACCCGGGAAAATTGCCATGGTTCGAAACGATCACAGTGGAGACCTGGATGATCTGCTGGGCTATTTTCAGGATGTCGATCTGGTGATCACGGAAGGCTATAAAGGCGGAAACAAACCCAAGATTGAAATCGTACGGTCCGCGCGGCATTCCGAGCCGCTGTTAGGAGATGATAACCTTCTGATCGCCGTGGTGACCGATGTGGATCTTCAATTAAACGTCCCCAAATTCGGATTTGAAGATGTTGTGCCTTTGGCCGATATGATTGAAGAAAAATTTCTATGAGCCCACCTTTATCTGCGAAGACCACCAGGGGCCTGGCCTGGCCCGAACTTATACCGGGTACACTATTAAAACGATACAAACGGTTTCTTGCCGATGTGAAACTGGAAACCGGTGAAACGGTTACAGCGCATTGTCCCAATACCGGCAGCATGCAGGGGTGTTGTGAACCGGATCGGATGGTTTATCTGTCAATGCATGACAATCCCAAACGCAAGTACAAATACACCTGGGAATTAATCGCCATGCCGACTTCACTGGTGGGTGTCAACACGCTGGTCCCGAATCGGCTGGTCTATGAATCGATTGCTCAAAAACGGATTCCAGAGCTGTCCGGATATGACATTATCCGGCGGGAAGTCAAGATCGATGCGCATTCCCGGATTGACCTGATGCTTACCGGCCGCAACGGGGAGCGCTGCTATGTTGAAATTAAAAATTGCACCCTGGTAACCGAAGGCATTGCACAATTTCCGGATGCCGTCACTTCGAGAGGCCTTAAACATATAACCGGTTTAGAAAAACTCGTCGTTGGTGGTCATCGGTGTATGCTGTTTTATTTTATCCAGAGAATGGATGCGCGCGTGTTTCGGCCGGCCGACCACATTGATCCCGATTACAGCTGCGGGCTGCGGCGGGCGGTCAAAAATGGAGTCGAAATTCTGGCCTATGATGTTCGGATAGACCTAAAAGGAATTGAATTAAATCAAAATATTCCCTGTAAACTGTAAAAAAGCACTGCGCCGCAGGGGGTTTGACATAAACGACGAAATCATATACCTAAATTTTGCAAAATTCAGAATATTGTTTTTTTCGATTGGAAAAATGGAATAATGGAATTGTGGAAAGATGTCGGATTTCTCATTGGAAAATTTGATGTGCCACCGGGACAACCTGGAAAATGTCCTCGATAATCTCAAAGAAGGGATTATTGCCCATGACATGAACCGGCGCATCTTCTTTTTTAATACGGAGGCCGAACGCATCACCGGATACAGCCGTACGGAAGTATTGGGCCGGGACTGCCATGAGGCCTTTGGCAGCCCTTTTTGCGGGGAGCGCTGTACTTTTTGTGAAGCGCCGCCCAAACTGGCCGAGAAATCGGAATACACGATAAACATCAGCACCAAAAGCGGCGAGCAGCGACGTGTTGAGATGACGGTTACCAGCATGCGGGACGGTGAGGACGAGTTCACCGGTGTGCTGACCTCGTTTAAGGATGTTACCGATATTTTCAATCTTAAAGAGCGCGCCGGCGAGCTGACCCGTTTTGGCAACATCATCGGCCGGGACAGCAAAATGATAAATATCTTTAAACAGATCAAAGATGTTGCCGATTATGATTACCCGGTTCACATCTTTGGTGAAACCGGTACCGGCAAGGAACTGGTGGCTGCGGCCATCCACAGTGAAAGCCATCGCGGAGGCGCAGCGTTTGTACCGATCAATTGCGGCGCTCTGCCGGAGGGCCTGATTGAAAGTGAGCTTTTCGGACACGTAAAAGGTGCTTTCACCGGTGCCATCCGGGATAAAAAGGGCCGTTTTGAACTAGCCGATGCCGGAACCGCCTTTCTGGACGAGGTGACCGAACTTTCAAATAACATACAGGCCAAGCTTTTACGGTTTTTGCAGGAAGGCAAATTTGAAAGAGTGGGCGGAGAACGAACCATAAGCGTCGACGTGCGGGTCATCAGCGCGACCAACCGAAATCTGAAAGAAGCGGTTAAGCGCGGTAAGTTTCGAGAAGATCTATATTATCGGCTCAATGTGATACCGATCGAGCTGCCGCCGCTGCGCGATCGCAAAATCGACATTCCGCTGCTGAGCGAACACTTTTTGCAGGAAGCCCGGGAACGCTACGGCAAGAAACTTCTTAAGATATCCAGCAAGGTCATGTCGGTGATGCTGGATTACCGCTGGCCGGGAAATGTGCGCGAATTACAGAACGCCATCCAGTTTGCCATCGTTAAATCCAGCGGTCGGGTGATTTCTGCGGAAGATCTGCCCCTGGAGCTTCGCGATCTTGAAAATATTTGCGCACGCAGAGGCCCGTCGCGCAAGCTGGATGCAGATTCGGTTCGATCGGCCCTTGAACGAACCGGCGGCAACAAGGTTAAGGCCGCCAAGCTTCTCGGTGTAGGCCGCGCAACCCTGTACCGTTTTCTGGGTGATCACCCGGAGGTGCTCGAAACGGTTAAGTTGCCGTTTTAGGTTATCCCGTTGAGTCCGCCTCCGGCGGAGTTTGCCCGTTAAAAAAGGAAAATTGTCTGATTTAAGTTCGCCGGCCAACGGGCGCAACCGGCTCAACCAATAGGCCATTATCCGAGGCGATGGGAATTAGATGTATCTAGAAAAATGATAATGAAAGGTGCTAGATGTGTTGACCCTGGAAGAACTAAAAAAGGATACCGATCTGATCAATGAGATCGAATGGGATATGACGCCTGAGGAAGCCGTCAAGCAGTATCTGGAGTGGGGCAATACGGATTGGGGCAGCGGCAAATTCGTCATCCGATCCAAAAGCGATTATACGACCTATTTTGTCGTGAATTGCTGGCGCAAGCCCTATTATATTTATCTGATTCGCCGAAACTCCGATGAGGCGCTTGAGCTGGCAAGGTTCGAGCTTCCGGCCAAGTTTGAAAAGGATGTGTGCGAGCTTAAAGGCGTGTACGCACTGGATGACGATACCAAGGCCTGGTTAAAAGAAGAACTGGGAGTATAAGGAGAAATTTATGGAAATAGACAGGATCGACACCAGGGAACAGCTGGATCGGCTGGCCAAGGAATTCCGTTATATCATTACGGATATTATGTGCCGGGCAGGTGGCGGGCATATCGGCGGATCCCTCAGCCTGGTGGAAATTATCATCACGCTTTATTTTAGAATCTTGAATCTCAATCCGGATAATCCGCGCTGGGAGGACCGGGACCGCTTTATATTATCCAAAGGACATGCCGGCCCGACCCTTTATACCGCGCTGGCATATAAAGGCTTTTTTGAAAAAGACGTGCTGCTGACCCTGAATGCCAACGGCACAGAATTGCCGAGCCATGTGGACCAGGTCATCACTCCCGGCGTTGATCAGACGGCGGGTTCGCTGGGCCAGGGATTGTCCTGCGCGAGTGGAATCGCCCTGGCCAACAAAATTCAGAAAAAAACAAACAATGTCTTCTGTATTGTGGGCGATGGAGAATCCCAGGAGGGACAGATATGGGAAGCAGCCATGTTTGCATCCCAGCATAAGCTGGATAACCTGGTGGTCATCACCGACTACAACAAAATGCAAATCGACGCCGAAGTTGAGCGGATCGTATCACTGGAGCCCCTGGCGGATAAATGGCGGGCTTTTGGCTGGGAGGTGTTTGAAATGGATGGCCATGATTGGGACGAGATTTATGACACCCTCAACAAGGCCATTGCCGTTAAAGACAGGCCGTCCATGATCGTGGCCCATACGGTAAAGGCCAGGGGTAACGAATGTTACGAGAATCGGATTGAATGCCATTTCATTAATATCCCGGATGAAGACGAACGCAAAAGGGTCATCGGCGGTGTTTGCACCGACGACGAAGGGGTACCGTTCGAATTTAACTGGACTGAAGGAAAAGACGCATGAAGCTACACGAGAAAGAATTAAGGGCCGTCTATACGGATACACTTATTGAGTTGATGACCGAAAACAGTAAAGTCGTTTGTCTGGAAGCCGACCTGGGAAAATCGTCCGGAACCGTTCCCAGAGTGTGGGAGGCGTTCCCAGATCGGTTTTTTGATGTCGGGGTTGCCGAAGCCAATATGATGAGTATTTCGGCCGGTCTGGCAAACGAGGGCATGGTCCCGTTTTGTGCAACATTTACACCCTTTGCCACCCGTCGGGCCTATGACCAGATCACCATTTCAATTGCCTATGCCGAAAATCCGGTAAAAATCGTCGGCACCGCACCGGGTGTCACCACGGCTAAAAATGGCGCCACCCACATGTGCTTTCAGGATCTTGCGATTATGCGCGCTATGCCCAATATGCGCGTTTACTGCCCGGCGGATGTCTATGAACTGCGTTCCATGCTCAGATATATGGCTGCCAGCAAGAAACCGGAATACATGCAGCTGATTCGGGAAGTCAAGCCGCAGATATTTGACGAAAGCTATGAATTTGATCCATATCAGGCCCGCGTATTGGATCAGGGATCAGATATAACGGTGGTGACCACCGGCCTGACGACCATATTTGCGCGTGAAGCCGTTGTTATGCTGAAACAGGAAAATATCCATGCCGAGCACATCCATTACCCTTCGGTGAAACCGTTTGATGTCGAAACCCTTTTAGAATCGGTAAAGAAAACCAATTCGGTAGTGACCGCTGAAAACCAGAATGTGATCGGTGGACTGGGCGGGGCGGTTTGCGAGGTTCTGGCCGAACACTATCCTGTAAAAGTCAAAAGACTGGGTGCCCAGGATCGATTCGGGGAGGTGGGTGACGTACCCTATCTATCGGAAACCCTGGGTTTCAGCGCCAAAGACATTGCCGAAGCCTGTCGTGAGATGCGTAAAGCCAAATAAACTTTACGCCAATCAACTTCTTTAGGCAGGGTTTTAAAAATTATTTGCGCGAACACCAGAAAAAATGCGTTCTGGTATTAAAACAGAAACCCCAGTGCCCCGTGCTCGCGCAGAATATTGAAGCCGATCAGCAGCAGAACCACTCCTCCGAGCGCTTCGGCGTAGCGACTCATGCGCGGAGCGCTGCCGATCTTTTTCCCCAGGTGCATTCCAACTGTCGTAAACGCGCCCGCCACCAGGCCGATGATGAGGGCCGGCGTCCAGATCGAAACCGAAATCATCGAAAGGCTCAGACCGACGGCCAGAGCGTCGATACTGGTGGCTACCGACAGCATCACCATGGTCATGCCCCGGGTGGGATCTTTGCGTTGATTCTCGTCGGTTTCCTTTTTAAAAGCTGTTCGCAGCATTCCCTGGGCCACAAAGGCCAGGAGGCCAAAGGCCGCCCAGTGGTCATAACTTTCAATCCAACCCCGGATGGAAAGGCCGGCGCTCCAGCCGATCACCGGCATCATGGCCTGGAAGAGGCCGAAGTGCCAGGCCAGCCGGAAATTCTGCCGGAAACTGACCGTTTTGAGCATCACGCCGGCGGCAATCGACACTGCGAAGGCATCCATGGCCAGGGCTACGGCTATGGCAGAAATGTTGAGAAGCTGCACGGGTTGTACCTCTGAAGATCCAAAATTAAATCAAGCAAAGCATTAAAGGCTATCACCAAAAAGACGGCGGTGAAAATGGATCCTTGCTCAAAGTGCGTCGATATAGCATATTATTTATCTTAAGAAAACCGCGAACAACATTTCACAGAGGCAATTTCCCGCTGTATTCATGTTGGCACAAAACAAAATGGGGTCCTGATTGGGGCCCCATTCTGTGCAGCGCTTAAAAAAATAATTGCGCGACGGTTCCATGCCGCCGCCGTCAGGTGATCAGATAGTTGCGCATCATTCCCATGTCGCCGTGCTCGAGAATGTGGCAATGATATAAAAACATCCCCGGGAAATCTGTAAAATTGGCAACAATCCTGGCGCGTTCGCCGGGCATCAGCAATACGGTGTCTTTCCAGCCTTCCTCCACATAACCGCTGTGCAGCTCCCCGCTGCGCTCAACCACCTGAAACTGCTTGCCATGCAGGTGAACGGGATGGGGCATGGGCATCATCATTCCCATGGAACGATCATCATTGGATAGCTCCCACAGTTCGGTCGAGTTAAGCCTTATCCTTTCATCCGCGGCAACTTCCTGCATCTGAAAGGTCCGGCCGTTAATAAGTCCGTGCATGTGTCTCATAAAAAAGGAAAACCGTCGCGGATTATCCATATTATCTGCATCGCCGGGCTGATAGCGTTCGATTGAAGACAATTTTTTAGGAAGCGATCGGGTTTCTTTTTCTTCTCTGGCCACATCGATTTTTAAGACCGAAAAGGGTGCGCCGTTCGGCAGATTGTCGCCTCCCATCATTGCCCGGCGCGGCCCCATAGCAGCTCCCTGCATGGCGGTTTCAAAATATTTGCTGACCAGTTCAAGGGAGGTTCCCACCGGGTATTTGCTGAAATCCGCCCAGAGCTCGATGCGTTCGGCGGGACCCAGGACAACATATTTTTTCTGAACCGGTTTTTCCAGCAGACCGCCGTCGGTGGCGATCACAGTCAATGGTGTGCCGTCTTTCCAGGCGAGCTTATAGATGCGCGAATTGGAACCGTTCAAAATCCGCAATCGATAGATGCGGGTACTCACAGAAAGCCTGAAATCGGGCTTGCCGTTGACACAGATGGTGTCTCCCAGCATCCCTGTTATGCCGTCGTGCATCCCCCGGGGCAGGTATATCAACTGGTTTTTGGTGCTAAATGAGCGGTCCTGGATAACCAGAGGTACATCCAGCGCTTCTTTGGGTAAGTCCAGTCTATCTTCTTCATCGTCGGAAACCAAAAATAATCCCGCCAGACCCCCGTAAACCTGATGCCCCGTGCGGCCGTGGGGATGGGGGTGATACCAGTAGGTACCGGCACGGTTTAACACCTCGAACTCATAGGTAAAGGTTTCTCCCGCTGGGATAACATACAGGGGATGACCATCCATTTCAGCGGGGACATGCAGCCCATGCCAGTGGATAATGCTTTCGGCCGGCAGGTTGTTCTTAAAATGAATCCGGATTTTCCGGTTTTTACGGGTGCGGATGATGGGGCCTAAATAGGATTGATCCGGATTCATCAAGCTGCCGGGATTCCCCTTTATCACCTGCCCCCTGTAGGTCCAGACGGTTGTGGGCTCACCCGGGAAAATTGACACCTGAGCGGGCGCGGCTGCCAGCGAAAGTTCCAGATCGGGGATAAAATCTTTATCTTTTGGAGATGCCAGTCCGGCTTTTGTAAACGGCCACCCGTTCATGTTTAATAAATTTGCTGCTCCTGCACCGGCCAGATATAGAAATTGACGTCGATTGATCATCTGTTAAGTCCTTTCAACAGGTGTGGGCCGAGCGCTGATGATTACGCGTTTGACCAGGGGAATCAGCGCCTGTCTGGCCGCCATCCGGTTGGCCAGATAACGCATCAAAAAAACCGATGAAACCAGTCCCGTTAAGGTAAACACCGCCATTCCCAGCGATGCATTCAAGCCAAGGGCTTTTGACAGGGGATCGGCTGAAAAGGCACCCACAAAAATTCCCAGTACCGGAATCAGATATACGATCGCCGTGCTTTTAAGTTTGGTTCCGGTGCTCAAGAACAGTTCCACCTCATCACCCGTTTTGGCCTGCACCGTATTTTTCGCTTTAACCACCATCTGGTCACCGCCTTCGACGATGCTGCAATGATGACGGCTGTCGCAGTTGGCACAGGCGCTGGATCGCCTGGTTTTTACCCAGGCCCATCCCGGTTCCACTTTTTCAACAATGCCGCGTTCGGCGGACATTTTTCACCTCGTTAGCGGTTTTATTTTTGCGATGGCTTCAAATAGAGCAAAATGCATGCCCCGGCCTTCAATATCCGTAAATATGCTTTTAAGTTATGAACGATCCGGATGTTTTCAAGTTGGATACTTTTTACCCGATTCCATGCAAGCCCGAGAAAAGAAAAGGGGTCAAGTCTTCGTTTGACTTTCCTAAGCTGTTTTGCTAATGAAGCGGCATGAGTAGGCCATTACGCATAGAGTATCCAGGCGCCTGGTATCATGTGATGAATCGAGGCCGCAGCAGCGAAGTAACCTTTCCCGAAAATAAGGACTATTATCGCTTTATCGATCTCCTCATAGAATCCTGCGAATTGTGGAATATATGCATCAGCGCTTACTGTCTCATGCCTAATCATTACCACTTGCTCATCCATACGCCGGACGGCAATTTATCTAGGTGCATGCGTCACATTAACGGAGTTTACACACAACGTTATAACAAGGCTCACGGTTGTGATGGGCAATTATTCCGTGGGAGATTCAAATCAATTTTAGTTGAGGGCGATCCCTATCTTCTCCAATTGGTTCGTTATATCCACCGCAATCCCTTAAGAGCAAATCTTACTAATAATATGGATAATTATAAATGGAGCAGTCATGCTGGCTACATTTCCAACGCTAAAAAGTGGGATTGGCTTTATAAGGATTTTATACTTTCGATACTCACTTCCGATTCAGATTCGCAAGTAAGCGCCTATAAACACTTCGTCCGTATAAACGATAGTAAAGAATTGCTTGGAGTGCTTGAAAGTCACAAATGGCCTCCCTTTCTCGGGGGCAAACAATTTCTTGATTGGGTCAAACAAACATTTTTTGAAAAGAAGCGCGAAAAAGAGGTTCCAGATTCCATTCACTTGGCGCCAGACCTAACACTGATAAAAGCTGTGGTGTGTGATTATTACAGTATCCATGAGTCAATTTTATTTAAAACACAGAGAGGTGTTTCCAATGAGCCAAGAGATGTAGCAATATACTTAACTCGCACGCTTCGGCAGGAAGGTTTGCGAATCATTGGGAAAAACTTCGGTCTCAGTAATTATAGTTCTGTCAGCACTGCGATTGACCGAGTGAAATCGCAAATGGATAAAAATCGTATTTTTCGCTCTCAAGTGGAGACAATAATTCGTATAATTAAGATAGGTCAACCGAAGACCTGACCCCATTTCAATAATTCGTATAATTAAGATAGGTCAACCGAAGACTTGACCCCATTTCATTTCATTAACCAGCGGGCCAGATAGGACAGGACAAAGACAGCAATCAGCCCACCGCACCACAGTGCCGCAAACCACAACCACTGGCGCTGTTTGTCAGTAAAGGCTTTCATGGGATACTTTTCCCCTGAAGAGATAGTAGCAGAATCCGATGTAAGCCAGAACCAGCGGCAGCATGATGACCGTGCCGACCAGCAGCAATGACTGCGATTCAGGCGCGGCCGCCGCCTGGCGGAAGGTAATTTCGAAAGGCACGATATAGGGCCAGGTGCTGATGGCGATGCCCAGATAGCCAGTAAAAAACACGCCGAAGCTCAACAAAAAGGGGCGCAGCTCTTTGCCCGCGTGCAGATCGCGCCAGATGATGATCAGCATGACCAGACTGGCCACCGGTATGGGCACCAGGAAAAAAAAGTTGGGCAGGCTGAACCACAGCGCGCGGATATCCGCATTCATGATCGGCATGCTGATGCTGACAATCGCTAAAAAAACGGCCACGTAGCCGATTACGTAAGAGGCGCACTTGCGGGCCCAGAGCTGGGTTTCACCATCGGTTTTCATTACCAGCCAGGTTCCCCCCAGCAGGGCATAGCCGAAAACCACCGCCACGCCGGTCATGACACTGTAAGCATCGAGCCAGTCGAATGCTCCGCCGGCATAGCGGCGGCCTTCAACTTCGATCCCCTGCACAATGGCGCCGATAATCACCCCCTGCATGAAAGCGGCCACCAGAGAGCCGAAGTGAAAGGCGTCATCCCAGATGCGGCGTGATTTGCCGGTGGCTTTGAAGCGGAACTCAAACGCTACCCCCCGGAAGATCAGGCCCAGCAGCATAATGATCACCGGAATATACAGGGCCGGCATTATAATCGTGTAAGCCAGCGGAAATGCGGCAAACAGCCCGCCGCCGCCCAGCACCAGCCAGGTTTCATTGCCGTCCCAAAAAGGGGCGATAGAATTCATCATGCGGTCCCGACACTGATCCGTAGGTGCAAACGGAAAAAGAATGCCCACCCCCAGATCAAAGCCGTCCAAGAGAATATAAAGAAAAACCGCCGTGGCGATTAAACCGTACCAGATCAACGGCAGATCCACGAAGCTTTCAAAGCTAAACATGTTATTCTTCCTTTTTGCCGGGTAATTTCGTCATAATCGGCGGCTTTTCGACGCCATGATCCCCGTAGGCGGCCTCCCCTTCTTCCGGGCCTTTGCCGATCAGTTTCAGGATGTAATAGCTGCCGGCGCCGAATACAAAAACATAAACAATAATAAAAGCTGCCAGGGATATGGCGATAGATGTCCCGATTACCGGTGACGTCGCATCGTCGGTGCGCATCAGGCCCTGGACGATCCATGGCTGGCGCCCGACTTCGGTGACAAACCAACCGGCCAGCACAGCCATAAACCCGGCCGGGGTCAACGCCATGCACCAGTACTGAAACCAGCGGGTGTCAAACAGCCGTTTTTTGAAGTAGAGCACAATTGCGATCAGGCCGGTTGCAATCATCAGCATGCCCAGGCCTACCATGATGCGAAAGGTCCAGAAGACCCAGGCCGCCGGCGGGCGGTCCTCGGCGGGCCACTCTTTGAGCCCTCTGACCTCGCCATTAAAGCTGTGAGTGAGGATCAGGCTCGACATTTTGGGAATTTCAACTGCGTAACGGGTGGTCTCCTCTTCCTGATCCGGCCAGCCGAAAAGCACCAGGGGTGCGCCCTGCCGGGTTTCCCACAGGCCTTCCATGGCGGCCACCTTGGCGGGCTGGTGCTTAAAGGTGTTGAGCCCGTGAAGGTCGCCGAATACCAGCTGCATGGGGGCCACGAAGACGGCCATGATCATGGCCATGCCGAACATCACCCGGGCATGACGAACATGGCGCTGCCGCCACAGATAGAATGCGCCGATGCCGGCTACGGTAAAAGCGGTCGTCAGGTAGGCGGCGGTAATCATGTGCACAAACCGGAAGGGAAAAGAGGGGTTGAAGATTATCTGCAGCCAGTTGGTGGGATACAGCAGACCGTCCTGACCGATGCGGAAGCCCTGGGGGGTCTGCATCCAGCTGTTGGCCGACAGAATCCAGAAGGCCGAAATCAGGGTCCCGGCCGCAACGATGACCGTTGAGGTAAAATGCATCTTCGGACTGACGCGGTTCCAGCCGAACAGCATCACGCCCAGAAATGAAGCCTCCAGAAAAAAGGCGGTCAGCACTTCATAACCCAGCAGCGGCCCCAGCACACTGCCGCCGGCGTCTGCGAATCGCGACCAGTTCGTGCCGAACTGAAACGACATGACCACGCCGGAAACCACGCCCATGCCGAAGGTGACCGCAAAAATTTTAACCCACATGCGATAGACGTCGGCGTAGACCTGATTGCCGGTCTTGAGCCAGCGCCATTCGAGAACCGCCAGCCAGCTGGCCAGCCCGATGGTAAAGGCCGGGAAAAGGATATGAAAAGAAATGGTAAAGGCGAACTGAATACGCGCCAACAGGGTGGGGTCTAAGTTTTCAAGCATAGCTGAATCTCAAAACGATTTTGATACAGGTTAAAGGATATGGCATCAACTATTTATCACAATGCGTTACGAGCATGTTTTTATATTGCAGGAAAGATCTTTGTCAAGATGATACTTTTTTGAGAACCCCCATCCGTTTTAAATCATCCTGTCCGCTGGAACCGACAACGTTCATCTTGTAAAAAACCTTGCGATATTTGCCGAACCTGCTAAAAATATTTTAACCGCCGGTTCCAAGACAGTATCAAACACTGGCCGATATCAGCCATAGCATCTGCCCGGAATGTGCCAAAGAACATTACCCCAATTTTGACATAGATTAAGCCAGGCCCAGTTTGTCGCCATGCTTGAGAAACTGAGATTATCAGACACTTAAAAGGAGTAAAATGATGAATTTGTACACCATGCTTAAGAGTCGTGCTTCAAAGGGACAACCCGTTAAGGTAGGCGTGATCGGTGCGGGGAAGTTTTCCGCCATGTTTTTATCCCAGGCGCAGCTGGTTCCGGGATTGCAGGTGGTGGGGATTGCCGAATTAGAGCCCCAGAAAGTTTTTGACGCACTGGGGCGAACCGGTTGGGATGCCGATATTGCAGAAAATGCCGAGAGTGCCGGTCAGATCAATGATGCGGCCGCTAAAGGACGGATCGGGGTGTGCCCGTCGGCCATGGAGGTGATCGCCTCGGAATGTGAAGTGATTCTGGAGATCACCGGCGACCCGGAGCACGGGACCCAACATGCCCTGGCAGCCATCGAAGCCGGCAAGCACATCGTGATGGTGACCGTGGAGGCCGACTGCCTGGTGGGGCCGGTTTTGAAGAAGAAAGCGCAAGAGAAAGGGGTGGTATACTCGATGGCCTACGGAGACCAGCCGGCCTTGATTATGGAGCAAATCGACTGGGCACGGACCGTGGGTTTCGAGGTGGTGTGTGCCGGAAAAGGGACGCGCTATCAGCCCGAATATCATTTTTCCACCCCGGAAACGGTTTGGGGCTTTTACGGATTCAGCGAGGAGCAGGTGGCCGGCGGCGACTATAATGCCCAGATGTTCAACTCCTTTTTGGATGGCTCCAAAAGTGCCATAGAGATGTGTGCGGTAGCGAATGCATCCGGGCTGCGCCCACAGGCTGAGGGGTTGACATTTCCGCCGGTTGGCGTGGAGGAGCTTGCCGAACGATTGAAGCCCAAACAGGACGGGGGCATTCTGGATCGAGATGGGACCGTGGAAGTCATTGCCTCCGAACATCGCGACGGCAGTGCCGTGGAAGGGGATCTCCGCTGGGGCGTTTACATCATCCTGCGCGCACCCAACGCCTATGTGGAGGGCTGTTTCCGGGACTACGGCATGAAGACCGATGCCACCGGCCGTTACAGTGCGCTTTACCGGCCTTATCATTATATCGGCCTGGAATTGGGCATCAGTGTGGCCAGTGCCGCCTTGCGAAATGAGCCCACCGGTACCAGTCTCGATTTCGTCGCCGATGTGGCCGCCACGGCCAAAACAGATTTAGAGCCGGGCGATGTCTTGGACGGCGAAGGTGGCTGTACCGTCTTCGGCAAACTGATCGGTGCCGAGGAGAGTCTGGCCCGGGGCTGTCTGCCCCTGGGACTTTCGGGCGGGGCTAAAGTAACCCGGCCGGTGGCCAAAGGGGAGCATCTCACCTATGCCGATGTATCGCTGGATTCATCCGGCGCCGCATACAAGCTGCGCAAACAAATGGAGACCGGTGGGGCGGGGTAACACGAATTCAGCGGTGTTTGCAAAAAAAATGGAGCCCTGGTTGGGGCTCCATTTTTTTTTATGATCAGCGGCGGATTTGATTATGCCGCATCGATCTCACGACGGTCGGACATATCCATCAGGACGCGTTCGCGGGCTCTGTCGATACCCAGCGCAGCGCGTTTTTTGTCGATGTGGGCGATCATCATACGGGCGATTTCAAATGGATCGGTGGCAAAGCCCCATTTGCCCATGCCCAGTTGCTCCAGCTCTTCAAACAGGTGCTTGTGGAATTTGGTGCCTTCGATAATCGGGAAGGTCACACCGAAGACCGTAAACACGCCGGAGGCTACAAAGTACTGCCCGATGGTGATGGCCTTCTCGCTCATATATTCAGGTGCACATCCGGCCACCGGCAGATCGGCGATGCTGTCGCCCAGGCCGCCGGTTTTAACCATTTCGGCGCAGGCAATCAGAATGCGGCTGTTATCCACACAGGCGCCGCAGCCCAGCACCGGCGGCATCCCTACGGTCTCGCAGACTTCTTTGAGTCCGGGTCCGGCCAGATGAGCGGCCTCGGGCGTTGTCAGCCCGGCTTTGGCCAGCGCTATTTGGGAGCATCCGGTCTGAACCACCAGCACGTCATTTTTGATCAGCTCTTTGACCAGCTCCACATGGACGTAGTCCTGCTTCATACGGGGATTGTTACACCCCACCACACCGGCAACACCGCGGATGCGGCCGTTGATGATGTTGTCGTTGAGCGGTGTATAGGAAGCCCGGAAGGTTCCGCCGAGCATGTAGTTGATGTACTCATGGGAAAAGCCGGTCACACCATGGTTGACAATCTTTGGGATATCCACTTCCACGCCTCGATTCTTAAATCGGCCGATGGCTTTGATGACAATTTCATCGGTGCAGTCCTTGGGCTTGTCTTCGTGGAATTCGACATGCGTTGCGCCTTCAATCCTCGCACGCGGGTTAGTGGTGATCAATTGGGTGTTATAGCATTCGGCCACTTTGGCAAGCGCCTGCTTGATGCACTGCACATCGACCACCATGGCATCCACCGCGCCCGTGACCAGGATGGTTTCGGTGGACATGAAGTTGCCGGCATGCGGCGTTCCGTGACGCACAAACATCTCCAGTCCCGAGCAGCACATGCCCACCAGGTTGATTCCCTTGGCACCGGCGTCCTTGGCGGCCTGGACCAGGGTCGGTTCGCCGACCGATTCGACCATTGATTCAAACAGATTGGGCTCATGGCCGTGAATGATGATGTTGACCTGGTCTTCCTTTAAGACGCCCATATTCACTTCAATTGCCATCGGCGCCGGTGTACCGAATAAAATATCGGAAATCTCGGTTGCCACCATGGATCCACCCCAGCCGTCGGCCAGTGCAACGCGGCTGCATTGCTTGGTGATGTTGGCGTAGTGCTGATCGACGCCCATGGCGGAACGATGCATGAGCTCCATGATTTCGCGCATCGCACCGCGCGGCACGATTCCTTCCTTGCGCCAGGTTTCCAGGGTTTTTTGCGGAACCCGTTTGACAAACGGAATTTCGCCATCTACCTGGGTATAAGTGCGTTCAAGCTCCTTATAAAGATCCATGGCGATATCTTTGACTTCGCGGCCTTCGGTCTCGATACCCATTTCCTTGGCCACGTATTCCAATTTTTGAACGTTTTTGATCTTATAGTCCTTGATATGGCCTTCCAGAACCTCGCGGAATAAATCCAGCATTGCCATGCCGTGGTCAGTATGGGCTGAGCAACCTGCAGCTACAGCACGCGCAAAGTTCCGCGACATGATGGTGTCGATGGTGGCACCGCAAACGCCCACTTTGCCGTACGGGTCTTTGGAATTGAGCCGGCAGGGGCCCATGAAACAGTGCTTGCAGCAGGCTGAATCGGCCCCGATGGGGCAGGCTTTCATGTTGATCGCACGATCAAACGCAAGCTCGACACCGTCATTGCGGGCTTTTACAAGCATCCTTGCAGTGGCTTCGCAGGTGGTGAGATCCCTGGGTTCCAGCTCCTTCTTTTTCGGAACTACCTTCTTGGGGGTTACTTTTTCTTCGTCTGACATATAATTCCTCCCTTCGTGGAATAGGCAATTTAAATTAAAGTCGGGTTGATTTTCATAAAGAGAAGATACTAAAAGCTTATTTGGACCGATTACATGGGTGTGCTTGTTAGTAATGGTTCTCAATAAGATAATTTCATTAATTTGTCAAGACCCATAGAAAACCAAAATTATTTTAAATTTTCAACTATTTATTGGCAAATTTTGTGCCAAAACGATTTTGAACAGATGATCCAACCAAGAATTGTTTCTGAAGCGCCATAACCTATTGGAATGGTAGTTAAAATGCCAGTTTTTAGATAGCGGTGACGCATCGCTTAAGGCTTACTTTTCGTGATGATTTACGTGCTTTTCTGTCTTATGATACAGGTATGTCTCATTGACCTAATGAGACTGAGCCTATGGCTATGGGTTATGAAATATAACATGATTTCAAATGGTTAAGAATTCCATTGGCTACCAGCAGTTATAATGGTTTGGATGTTAAGCCGTTTCTGAATTTTAGAGCCCGGATCGGCCTCATTGCCAGGTTCCGACTTCTGGGTTTCCGATTGCCAGTCTGCTTGAATTAAACCGGAATGTCTCATTTCGTCTCAAATTTGCTGATTGCATGAGGCAAAACCCGCGCTATATTTATTTTCTATTTGAATTAATTTGGATTTTATATTATTTTACAAGATTCTACACAATTCAGCATGGCGGGTGATCCGGCAAATCGAAATCTCATGATACCGTTGGTTCTGCCTGGTTAAATTTTACCCATTCAATGCCAATACAACTTTACACCACGAAAGGACGTCTTCATGTCACATCCCGATGTTAAAGTTTACTCGTTGAGCACCTGCAGCCATTGCAAAGCCACCAAGAAATTCCTGGGTGAATGTACCATAAAATATGAATTTGTTGACGTTGATAAACTCCAGGGCGATGAACGTAAGGCCATCATTGAAGATGTCAAAAAGTTTAATCCGCGTTGTTCATTTCCGACCATCATTATTGGCGATACCGTCATTGTGGGATATAAAGAAAAAGACATAAAGGAGGCTCTGGGAATGGAATGACACCTCAAGAACTCTATGATCGAATGAAAAAAGTACAGGAACCCAAAGGCTATTATTTTAACAAGGATAAAGAGCGAGCTTTGGAACTCCTGGAAGCGTTGATTGCCAATAAAGAGAATTACGGCTATATGGGCTGCCCCTGTCGCTTGCTGGCGGGTGACAAGGAATTGGACAAAGACATTTTTTGTCCCTGCGTTTACAGCGTACCGGATATCGAGGAATTCGGCAGTTGCTACTGCAATTTGTATGTTTCACAAGAATGGAATGAGGGCAAAATACCGCACGAATATGTGCCCGAGCGCCGCACTCCGGAAAAAATGCCTTATTGATAAACCGAACCCGTTGAACCGGTTGCATCCGCGGTGGCGGGTGCAACCGGTTCATCTGCGATGACTTCTATTTCCTATCAATTCCCTCTTGACATTTCTCTGTACAAAATCCATTTTTAGACAGATACGACGATCGCTAAAAAAATCAAATCACTTTTCAATCCCGAGGTGGGGTCGGAAGAAAATGAGGTGAATCATGGAAGAAGAATGCAAACCGATGTTGAATACAGGATTGCGCGGCGTGGTTATCGCTGATACCCGCATCAGCGACGTGCAGGGTGCTGCCGGCAAATTAATTTACAGAGGTTATCTCATCCAGGATCTGGCCAACAGAGCGTCATTTGAGGAAGTTACCTATTTGCTTCTGTTTGAAAAATTGCCGAACACGGCTGAACTGAAAGCCTTTAAAGAGCAATTGGCGGCAGAAAGAGATATACCGCCGGAGCTGATCGCCGCCTTCAAAACCCGACCGAAGAAAGCGCTTGCCATGGATATTCTCCAGGCCGGTGTATCCATGCTGGCCCATCATGATCCCGATGTTACGGATCAAAGCATGGAAGCGGCCATTCGCATGGCAATACGGCTGATCGCAAAATTTCCAACAATTGTCGCCGCCTGGGATCGCATCCGCAACGATAGAGAACCGCTGAAACCATTGTCCAAACTGGATCATGCCGCAAATTTCCTTTATATGCTGCAAGGCGAAGAACCGGACGACGAAGCGGCCCGGGTTATGGACACCTGCCTGGTGCTGCATGCCGAGCATTCCTTTAACGCGTCAACGTTTGCAGCCCGTGAAGTTGCTTCGACGCGCGCACATATATACGCCTCCGTGGCCGCGGCCGTGGGCTCGCTTTCCGGAGAATTGCACGGGGGCGCCAATGTTCGCGTTATGGAGATGTTGACCGAGATCGGCTCTCTGGACAAAGTGGAAGCCTATGTCAATCAGCAATTTGATGCCGGGCGAAAAATATTCGGTCTGGGCCATGCAGTCTATGATACCGATGATCCCCGTGCCCATATCCTGGCGCCCATGTCTAAGGCAATGGGTGAGCGCAGCGGTGACACCAAATGGTATGAAATGTCGCAATTGCTTGAAAAGACGGGAAAAGCCGAATTTAAAAAGCGCAAAGGCACGGATATTTACGTAAATGTTGATTTTTACAGCGCTTCGCTCTATTATGCCATGGGAATTCCAATGGACTTATTCAGCCCGGTATTTGCCATTTCAAGAATCTCGGGTTGGAGCGCCCACGTGATCGAAGAATATTTTGCCGGCGCTGCACCCAAACCGATGCTGTATCGTCCGGAATCAGATTACATCGGTGATTACTGCGGTCCGGATGTCTGTGAGCTGGAGCCCATTGAAGACAGAAGTTAATTTTTGTTTGATAATTGGAGGCCTATTGGTTTGCTAAAAAAATCAAACCTGCGGATGACGCGTCAGCGTAAAGTCATTCTGGAAGAACTGCAGAAGGTCGATACCCATCCGAGTGCGGATGAGGTTTATGCGATGGTTCGCCATCGGTTGCCACGCATCAGCCTGGGCACAGTGTATCGCAACCTTGAGATACTTTCTGAATCCGGTGTTATTCAAAAGCTTGAACCCGGCTGCTCCCTGAAGCGGTTTGACGGAAATCCTTCTGACCACACCCATATTCGCTGTGTAAGCTGTGATCGGGTTGTCGATGCGGCGATGACGCCCGACCTGGAGATTGATTTTGAGCAGGTGAATTCGACAGATTTTAAAATTATCGGGCACAGGCTTGAATTTTTCGGGCTGTGTCCGCAATGCGCGGAAAAATCCAATCCGGCTGAAATGCAAGCTTAGCAAATCAATTGGTATACAGCCTCGCAATGTCAGGTAAAAACACCGCGTTTCAACTCATCAATCTATTGGCGGGCGATATAGCCCGCCTTTCTTTTGTTTCGTTGTTGCGTTTTGATTGTGGGGGATGACATATGAAGATTCTTATCACAGGCGGTCTGGGATTTGTTGGCGCCAACCTTTCGGATTATCTTCTTGATAAAGGACACGCTGTCATCGCGCTAGGCCGGGCCTCGACACAAAGCCGGATAACCTCCGAGCGGTATCGATACATCTCAGCGGACACAACCCGGCCGGGAGACTGGCAGAAGGCGCTGGGTGAAGTGGAAGGCGTGGTCAATCTGGCCGGAAAATCAATTTTTAAGCGCTGGAGCAAGCGCTATAAAAAGGAGATTTATGACAGTCGCATATTAACCACCCGCAATGTGGTTGATGCGCTGCCGACCGAACGATCGGTTGTCCTCTGCAGCACATCCGGTGCCGGGTATTACGGCAGCAGAGGTGATGACCTATTGAAAGAAGGCGAAAGACCCGGTGATGATTTCCTGGCCAGCGTTTCGGTGGACTGGGAAGCAGAGGCGTTTAAGGGAAGCGATAAGGGCCACCGGGTTGCCGTGATGCGATTCGGCGTTATTCTGGGAAAACACGGCGGGGCCATGGCGAAAATGGTCCCGGCTTTTAAATCCTTTGTGGGAGGCCCCATCGGCCGCGGGACACAATGGTTTCCGTGGATTCATCTGGCGGATCTTATGGCCGCGATTCTTTTTATCTTTGAAAATCCGCAGGTCGGGGGTGCCATTAATTTTTGTGCCCCCGAGCCTGTGAGAAATAAGGAATTCGCAAAAACGCTGGGTGAAGTATTGCGCCGGCCGGCGGTTATGCCCGCGCCGGCGTTTATGATCCGAATGGTGCTTGGAGAATTCGGCAGTGTCCTGCTTGACAGCCAGCGCACGATTCCCGACAAGCTTTTAGGTTACGGGTTTGAATTTCAATATCCGGATATCAAATCAGCTATTGAAGAAATAGTGGCTGGATAATGAAAGGATTACGATGAATAGTAGCGAACTAGACGAAACCGGTCAGCAATTTTTGATTCAACTCTTTGAGCAGGCCGGCGGGGATTCGTCAGCTCAGGTTTCCATGTATGACATCGGCGAGGGCCTGGGCCTGGACCGCGATACCAGCTCGCGGGTGGCTGAAATCCTGATAGGATTGCAGCTGGTGGAAATTCGTACGCTTTCAGGAGGGATTGGAATCAGTGCCGAAGGTGTAGATGAGGTTAAACGCCTGATTGGCGGCGCACCTCCGGCAGACGGTTTGCCGGGCGAGCTTGCCGATCAACCCGTTATGGATGCCAACAGCAGCCGCGGTGTCGAACGGGCCGCCGGGGAGCTTAAAAGCCAGGCCGGCAACCTGGGTCTGGATTTCGACACGCTTTCGGAACTAATGGCGGATTTAAAAACCATTGATGCGCAGCTGGCTTCATCACGGCCCAAAACCGCGATCATCCGGGAATGCCTCCGCTCGATCAAAGGGCTTCTGCAAGAAGTTGGAGAAGGTGACAGCCTGGTGAAGATAAAAAGCCTGCTGGGCGAATAATTCCAGATGTCAGAGAACAGCGTTCAGAAAACAGACGACAGGGATGACGATCTGATAATTCCTGCATTTTCTGTGTTCTGTTAAAAACGCGCGGTATTTTTTGTTAAATTTAACAAAATTAAAAAGACCCAGCATATATGAGAAGGAATTAACGTATGGCTAACAAGAAAAAGAAGATAAAACTGATCTCCTGGAACGTAAACGGCCTGCGAGCGGTCATTAAAAAGGATTTTTTTGCATCGTTTCATCAGATGGATGCGGACATTTTCTCCATACAGGAGACCAAGATTCAGGAAAATCAGATGACCGACGAAATGAAGAATATCGAAGGTTATGCGTCCTGCTGGTCTCACGCCACGGTAAAAAAAGGCTACAGTGGCGTCGGCACCTATACACGCATTAAACCCAGCCGCGTGAACACCTCGCTCGGTGTTTCCAGATTTGATCAGGAAGGACGTATTATTGAACTGGATTTTGACGATTTTATTTTGTTTAACGTTTACTTTCCCAATGGCCAGATGAGTGATGAAAGGCTTCAGTATAAACTTGATTTTTACGAAACATTTTTTGAATATACCGATTCCTATAAAAAACAGGGCCGCAGTCTCATCATTACCGGCGACTATAATACGGCGCACAACGAAATTGATCTGAAAAACCCAAAAGCCAATGAAAATACCTCCGGTTTTCTGAGAATCGAGCGTGATTGGTTGGACCGGATTGTTCAGAATGGCTATATGGACACCTTCAGACATTTTTTTCCGGAGACCGAAAAATACTCGTGGTGGACTTACCGCTTTAAGGCCAGGGACCGCAATATCGGGTGGCGCATCGATTACTTTTTCGTGACCCGGGATGTTATAAAAAAAGGCTGGATCAAAGAGGCATTCATTGATAACGATATTTTCGGTTCCGACCATTGCCCGATCGGACTGGTATTGGAAATCTAAAGTGACTGGAGTGATTTAAGTGAGCTAAAGTGCCTAAAATTGGGGTATTCTGTCATTTATATAAAAGACGGAGCGAAGCGACACCGCAACTTTAGTCACTTATTTAAACATTAAAGCGAGGAAATGGATTGAAACACCCAAAGATAGTCGCCATTTACGGCAGTCCTCGACGAAGCGGAAACACGGCCGCATTGTTAAAAAAAGTCGTCGCAGGGGCGCGGGATTCAGGTGCTGAAGTCGAAGAAATTGTGCTACGTGACCTAAAAATTTCTCCCTGCCTTGAAATTTACGGGTGTATGCAGGCCGGGGAATGTGCCATCAAGGATGATTTCCAGGTCGTCCGGGATAAAATTCTGGCTTCGCAGGGATTTATTCTGGCCTCACCGGTCTTTTTTTATACCGTTAGTTCCCATACGAAAATCCTGATGGATCGGTTCCAATCCCTTTGGGTTAAGAAATATTGGGTGGATAAAACCCCCAAGGACCGGCAGACGATCAAACGCAAAGGGCTTTTTATATCCGCAGGCGCTACCAGAGGAAAAAAACTTTTTGACGGAATGCTTCTGAGCGTAAGATATTTTTTCGACGTTCTGGACATAGAACTATGGAAATCACTTTTGTACCGCAAACTAGATTTTCAGGAAGATATTCTGAAACATCCGGAATATCTTGAAGAAGCATACACAGCGGGGAAGGAATTCACCTCAGCCATTGAAAATAATTTCAATGGGTGAGGTTTCAGAGATCAGTAAACAGATAACAGAAAACAGATGACAGTCAAGGTGTCTCAACCCCCAATTTTTTTACTATCGGTCTTCTGTCGTCTGACTTCTGACCTCTGATTCCTGTAACCCGAAACGATAGAATACCTTTATGAGCCTTATTTTTGAATCCATCGGTCTTGAAAGACAGAAAGATTATCTGGAGATTCTTTCCCGATGTCCGCAGCCTGCATCTGATTATAGCTTTCTGAATCTGTGGGCCTGGGCCGGAGAATACGGCCTCCGCTGGGCCTGGGATGGGGATTTGGTCTGGATCCGCCAAAGTTTGCCCGAAGAATTCCTCTGGGCGCCTGTAGGTCGCTGGGATGCAATCGATTGGCAAAACCGATTCAGGGTCAACCAAAACGCCCGTGCCGTATTTACGCGGGTTCCGGAAATGCTGTCAGATCTATGGCGCCAAAAAATGCCGACGGAGATACAAATTGAAGAAGAAAGGGGCAACTGGGATTATCTTTACAATGTGACGGACTTGATTGAGTTGAAAGGCAACCGCTATCACAAAAAAAAGAACCTGCTCAACCAATTTAGCCGCAAATACGATTTCACCTACCTGCCTTTCGGGGCCGAGATGGTGGACCAGGCCATGGCGATGCAGACGGACTGGTGCACGTGGCGGGATTGCGAATCGTCCGATATTCTCTCGTCTGAAAATCGCGCGATATCTAAAATCCTAAAAGAATGGCGGCAACTGGCCGGTCTGTTTGGCGGTGCTTTAATGGTTGACGATTCCATGGTCGCCTATACCGTTGCCGAGGCGCTGACCCCCGCCACATTGCTTATTCATTTTGAAAAGGGTGATACGGCCTACAAAGGCATTTACCAGGCCATTAATCAGAAGTTTTTAGCCAATTCCGCCAGCCATTACACCTTTGTTAATCGAGAACAGGATCTAAATGACGAAGGGCTTCGGAAGGCCAAACTGTCCTACCATCCGGTTGATTATCTTCGAAAATACCGTGTCACGATGCCCGCTACGTTTGCTTAAAAATAGTTTTAAATTGGGAAAGACTCTGGTAATGTTAAAAGTTTAGGTTGAGAAAGAACCTGGGGCGAACCTGGATTGGGCGCAATTGTAGAATCTTCCGACTCAAACCTATCAGCGATTTCGGCCTGTTGAGCGGGGGAAGGGCTAAATGAAGATTATAAGAAAAAGTACGGCTGTTTTCCAATTACTGTTTTTAATTTGTTTGCTTGCCGTGTTTTGCGTTAATGCCGCGATCGCAACTCCGCCCAAACATCCCGAAAAATCAAGCACGCCGTCCGCTGATCAGACGGATGGCCTTAAAGCGCATCAAAACGCTGAACACGATTCAACGCCACCCACTCAAGCCGACACCCATCAGGGAGCGAAACATGAAGCAATCGGTGAAATCCTGCCCCTCTGGAGCTGCATACCGTTTGCCGGCATTCTGCTTTCCATCGCGCTTTTCCCGCTTTTTTTACCTGATTTCTGGCATCATCATTTTGGTAAAATTTCCGGATTCTGGGCCGCAACCCTGGGGGTACCGTTTCTAATTGTATTTAAAAGCGCTGCGCTATACGAAATTTTGCACATTATCCTTGCAGACTATGTGCCTTTTATTATCCTGTTGTGGTCTTTATATACGGTGTCCGGCGGGATTTTATTGCGTGGCCGGTTGCGCGGAACCCCGATCGTGAATGTGGGGATGCTTATCATCGGTACATTGCTGGCCTCATGGATGGGCACCACCGGTGCAGCAATGCTGTTGATCCGCCCATTTTTGCGGGCCAACAATTACCGTAAAAACCGCACCTTTATGGTGGTATTCTTTATATTTTTAGTTGCCAATATTGGCGGATCACTAACCCCACTCGGCGATCCGCCGCTCTTCCTGGGTTACTTACACGGGGTCTCTTTTTTCTGGACGTTTAAAATTCTGCCTCACATGCTAACGGTTGTTGTTATACTTCTGGTGATCTACTTTGTTATCGATACGTATCACTATCGCAAAGAAGGGCTTAACGCCCCTTTAGAGGAAGATGTTAAAGAGCCTCTGAGACTTGAAGGGGTGTACAATTTTTTATTCCTGGCCGGAATTGTCGGATCTGTGTTGATGAGCGGTATCGTGGACTGGGGCGAAGTCAATATATTGGGCGTGCACCGGTCTGTTCAGGACTGGACGCGCGATGGTCTGCTGATTTTGATGGGAATTGGATCGCTGGTAGCAACACCCATTCAATTGCGCGATGACAATGACTTTACCTGGTTTCCCATCGTTGAGGTGGCCTATTTATTTGTCGGAATTTTTATTACCATGATCCCCTGTCTGCTGATTTTAAAAGCAGGATCCCATGGTGCCCTGGCATTTTTGACGAGCGGGGTCACCCGGCCCGTGCACTATTTCTGGGTAACCGGTGCTCTCTCCGGTTTTCTCGACAATGCCCCGACCTATCTTACATTTTTCAACAGTGCCCTGGGCGCATTTTATTCCGGGATGCCTGAAGCCGAAGCCGTCCCGCTGCTAATGAGCAAAAACGCAATTTATCTAAAAGCGATTTCGGCCGGTGCGGTTTTTTTTGGCGCCTGCAGCTACATCGGTAACGCCCCCAATTTTATGGTTCGCTCCATTTCCGAAGAAGCCGGTACACCGATGCCGAGTTTCTTTGGCTATGTTTTAAAATATGCCCTGATATTTTTGGTGCCGGTTTTTATTATCGTAACCGTTGTATTTTTTAAATAAGTTAGTCATTTTAGGCATTACCACTTAGATCAGCTTTGCGATCCAACCTGTTTCCCAAGGAGGTCAGACATTATGCCTAAAAAAGCCCTGGTCGTAGATGATAATCCGGATGTGCGGCTTTTAAGTGTGTCGCTCTTGGAAAAAAACGGCTATTCGCCGCTGGTGGCCGAAGATGGCGAAAGCGCTCTGCGAATGATCAAAGCCGAAAAACCGGATCTGGTTATCCTCGATGTTTTAATGCCGCTGCGGAGCGGCGTACGATTATATCATGAACTGAAGACCGCCAAATCTTTAAAAGATATTAAAGTAATCGTGCTGGGAGAGATCGCCAAGAAGGCATTTCTGCGATCCCAGAAAGCCTTAACCGAATCTGGCGGTGCGGACATACCGGAGCCGGAGATTTATCTGGAAAAACCGGTGGAACCCGAAGCGCTGGCTGAAGCCATTAAAAAAGTACTGGACTGACTGTCCGGGTTTTACCGCCAACACCCACATGAGGTACCGACAGCATGGAAATCAAAAAACTGCTTTTTGTGACCAAATTTGAACAGCTGGGCTTTGACTCGTTGCGGTCCCTGCTGAATTTGCGCGACGGCGCCCTGGAGCACGTGGTATTTATCAATGTGATCGAAAGAGATCGTGTAGCGATGCGCCGGGGGACCGGATATCAGAAAGACGAAGAGGCGCGGCTGCGCGAAGCAGCCAATATACGGTTTATAGACTGGGCCGAAAATCTCTTTGAGCAGGGCATGGAGGTCGGCGTTTATATCGTGGTTGGCGTCCTGGTGCCCGAGGTGATTAAAGCCAGCCGGAAAGAAGATGCCGATCTGATTGTCATCGGGCGCTCGCACAAAGGTGTTCTGGAACATCTGTATTCGGGTTCGGATGTTATCGAGCTGCTTCGCAGATCGTGGACACCGGTACTGGTATATAAACACCTGTCGGAGACGGCCATTTCAGTGGAAGAACCCTTTGACCGGCCCCTTCTGGCAATTGACTGGTCTCCCAGCAGTTTGCGGGCGGTTGAATATCTGAAAGCTTTAAAAGACGTTGTGGAAGAAATTAATCTGGTGCATGTCGTCAGTGAAGAGGATTTAAATGGCGCTTCTGCAACGGCCATTTCAAAAACAAGCAAAGAAGCCCGCAAGAAACTGGAAAAAATATGCAAGGATTTTGAGGTTGCCGGTATCAGGGCGAAAGAGCATGTTCATGTCGGCGATCCGGACGATGAAATTGAAAAAGCAGCAAAAGACTGTCAGGCAACCCTGATCGTTTTAGGCTCATCCGCGAAAACCGCCTGGGTTGAAAAATGGCTTGGAAGCACCCCTCAGAAGATTGCGGAAGAATCCATCTATCCGACTCTGATCGTTCCCCCCGAGCGTGATCCCCAGAAGCCAGCGGCTAACTAAACGTGGTTTCTGCCGGTGCTTCCTCAAACAGACACGTTTGAATCATCGCCATAATCTGGCCGGTGTCGAATCCTTTCAGATGAATGGCCCCCGAGCGGCAGGAGGCCACACACAACCCGCAGCCCTTGCACAGGGCGGCTTGAATTTCGGCCTTGCCGGTATTTTCATCGAATTTCGGCGCCGAATAGGGACAAATCTCCACGCACACCCCGCAGCTGCTGCAGCAGCTTGGATCCACCATGGCCACCGTTCCGCTGACCGAAATCTCCAGCGCCGATAAAACCGTCACCGCCCTGGATGCGGCGGCCTGGGCCTGGGAAATGGATTCCTCGAGGGGTTTGGGCGCATGCGCCAGACCGCAGACGAAAACGCCGTCGGTTGCAAAATCATTGGGCCGCAGTTTGACATGTGCTTCGGCGAAAAAACCGTCGTCATTTTGAGGTACTTTGTACCTTTGCGCCAGGGGGTTGCTTTTTTCGGGCACCATCGCGCTGGCCAAGACCAGAAGATCGCCAGTAATCGCCATTTGCCGCTTGAGCACCCGATCCAAAAACGTAATTTCCAGGCCATTATCAGTGGATTTGACCCCGATTTCCTTCTCATTATTGTAGCGGATGAACTTGATTCCCTGGGTGCGCGCTTCGCGATAAAGATCCTCTCTAAGACCATAAGACCGCAAATCCCGATACAATATGAAAATATCCCTCTCGGGGTTTTGGGCTTTGAGGCTCAGGGCGCTTTTAATGGACTGGGTGCAGCAAACTTTCGAGCAGTAGGGACGCTGGGGAATACGGGAGCCCACACATTGGACGAACACAGCCGTTCGGCAGGTCTCCAATTTATTTCCGTCTCGAATTTTCTTCTGGAGTTCTAAACCGGTCAGCACTCGCTGGTCCTGACCATACAGATAATCATCGGGCTTAAACGCTTCTGCGCCGGTTGCGATAAGGGTGACACCATGTTCTAAAACCCGGCTTTCACCGTTGGTCTGGATCGTGGTTTTAAAATTTCCGATAAATCCGTCAACGCTTTCGACGCCGGCGTTTAAAAATACCTCGATGTTCTCATCGGTTGTAACCTCACTGACCAATTTGTCCAGAAACGGACCGACAGGCTCGGATTGCCAGGTTTCATTAAGGTTGAGGGCCTGCCCGCCGAGGCGCTCTTTTCTTTCAACCAGAAAGGTTTTATATCCCTGTGCCGCCAGGGTCTTGGCGGCGGTCATGCCGGCAGCACCGCCGCCGATAACCAGGGTGGCCTGGTTGATTTCCATCTTGGGTTCCGCCAGGGGTTCATGCAGCGCGACTTTGGCCACCGCCATCTGCAGCAGGTCCTTGGATTTTTCTGTGGCGCGGTCCGTATCGTTTTTGTGCACCCACGAGCACTGGTTGCGGATATTGGCCATCTCGAAAAGATATTTATTAAGCCCCCCGTTAATCAGTGTTTCATGGAAAAGCGGTTCGTGGGTTTTCGGTGTGCAGGCGGCCACCACAACCCGGTTGAGGCGGTGCTCTTTTATGGTTGCGGATATCTGGGTTTGGGTATCCTGTGAGCAACTGAACATGTTTTGCTCTGCATAGACCACGTTGGGCAGGGTTTTGGCATACGCCACCACCGCGGGCACATCCACAAAGCCGGCGATATTGGTGCCGCAACAGCAGACGAAGACGCCGATGCGTGGCGGTTCACCTTTGACATCGATCTCGGGGGGCAGCGCTTTGCTTTTCGTCAGGGTTCCTCTGGCATCCGCAAGCCGGGTTCCAACTTTTCCGGCCGCGGCACTGGCATCGATGACCGAAGTCGGTATATCTTTGGGTTCATCGAGGGCGCCGCAGACATAGATGCCGGGGCGTGAGCTCTGGATCGGATCAAAATCCCGGGTTTTGGCGAACTGATAATGATTCAACTCGATTCCCAGCTTTTTGGCCAGGGAGATGGCCTGCTCCCGCGCCCTCAGGCCGACCGAGAGCACAACAATATCAAATTCTTCAGCGCGGGTATGGCCGTCCGCATCGACGTATTGAATGATGTGTTTGCCGTTTTCACCCATGGGCTCGACATGGGTGATGCGTGATTTGATGAACCGAACGCCCAGCTCGTCTTTGGCCTTATTATAATAACGTTCAAAGTCTTTGCCGATCGTTCGAATGTCAATGTAAAAAATCGCCGCATCCAGGCCATTTGTGCTGTGTTCTTTGGCTAAAATGGCCTCCTTGATGGCATAGGTGCAGCAGACCGCGGAACAATATCCCCGGGCGCCGTGATGGGTATCTCTGGAACCCACGCATTGCAGCCAGGCGATTTTTTCAGGCTCCTTTTTATCCGAAGGTCTGACCAGATGCCCGCCATATGGCCCCGAGGCCGATAGGATTCTCTCAAATTCCAGGCTGGTGACGATATTGGCTGATTTTGAATAGCCGAAGGTGTCATAGATTCCGGGGTCATAAGCCTGACTGCCGGAAGCCAATACGACAGCACCGACATTCAGGGATATTTCCTGGCCCTGGTCTTCGAAGTTGATGGCGCCGGTCGGACAAAATTTTTCACAGGCTTTGCATTTGCCCTTGAGGAAATAGATACAGGTATCGGCATCGATCGTGTATTTTAGTGGGACGGCCTGAGGATACTGGACGTAAACCGCCTTGCGTTTGCTCAGACCGCCGTCATAGTCGTTGGCAACTTTTTTGGGGCATTTTTCTGCGCAGGCATTACAGGCAATGCACTTGTCCATGTCGACGTAGCGGGGTTTTTGGTTCAATTTGACTTCAAAGTTACCCTCTTCGCCGCTAATGCCCTGCACTTCGGTGAGCGTCATTAGTTCGATGTTGATGTGCCGGCCGACCTCGACCAGTTTGGGCGATATAATTCACATCGCACAGTCATTGGTTGGAAAGGTTTTATCAAGCTGCGACATCAGGCCGCCGATAGAGCTCGAACCTTCCACCAGGTAAACATAGTAACCGGAATCGGCAAGATCCAGGGATGCCTGCATTCCGGCGATACCGCCGCCCACCACCATGACTGCGCCTGTACCTGTTTTGGACATAATTACTCCGCCGTTAAGAATGATGTAATATCGCAAAGACTAATTTTATTTTTAGCAATACCCAGGGTTTTCTCATCAATGCCCATGCTTAAACCCAGCAGTTGCGGATAAAGAACGGGTGCCAGCGGTTGACCGTTGCTAGAATCTGCGGCCAAACGCATTTGAATCCCGTCGAACTGGAGCTGGGTATAGGGACATGCGGTACAGATAAACCGGGCACCCGCTTCCCGGGCACTGCTAATCTTTTTCTGCGCCATATCCATCGCCAGCCGGTCATTGATGCCTGTTAACGGGGCCCCGCAGCAATCCAATTTGCGGGCCCACTCCACGCTGGAGGCACCGGTGGCCTCCACCAGCTCGTCAAAGATTTTCGGTGATACGGGATCGTCAAAACCCGTCACCGTGCTTGGCCGCAAGGCATGGCATCCGTAGCTGACGGCGATCGGCAGACCGCTGTAAGTTTTTGATATGTTATCTTTTAATCGTTCGAGGCCCACGTCATGATACAGAACCGAAAGCAGGTGTTTGACCTGGACCTTATGGTTGTATTTAAGATCTTCCTTTGCCAGAAGCCGATTGATATCGGCTTTTAGCTCCTGATCTTGATTTAAAAAATATTCGGCTTTTTTCAGGCTGCCGTAACAACACTTGCACATCACCAGCATGTCGTGGCCGCGGCTTTCGGCCACCGCTAAATTTTTGGCGGCCGATAGAACATAGGCGCGATGATCCGTGTTGCGTGCCGGGTACCCGCAGCAGCAGAATCGGCTCATTTCAACCAGTTCGATTCCCAGCCGGTTTAAGACCGCTGCGGTGGCATCTGCGTATTGCGCGACGCGCGCCGGAATGTTGCAACCGTGGAATAAAGCATATTTCATAAAGTCTTCCTAACTCTAACAAGTCCGGTGAATTTTTGACATTCAAAATTGTTTCGGCCAATTTTATGAAATCAAGCGGATTTCGATATTCGGATTTTTAATAACCACTAACCAATAACGAATAACCCATAACCAGCAATTGCGCGTTAACGCTCAATTGCTGCTGCCGCGGTATTTTTCAATCGATACAAAACGTCACACACCTCGACCTGCTGGGGGCAGTTTTCCTGGCATTTGTAACAGGTCAGACAATCCCAGTTCATGCGGGCACCGGATGCCATTTCGGTTAATCCCAGACCCAGACTGCACATGATTTGATGCGGTAGCAAACCCAGCACCTGTTCGGGGTCGTCATAGTTACCGACCACCGGGCACACGGTTGTGCAGGTCTGGCAGCTAAAACAATGGGTATAGGTGGTGTCTTTTATAGCCAGCTGCGATTCTCCGGTTCTCTGCGCACTTAACGGGATGGGGGTATGCGGGTCCATCAAACTGTCAAATCGGCCGGTAACCGCCCGCCGGGCATCTTCAATCGGTTGGGTGTAAATATCAGCCGAAAGGGTTTCCTGAATGTTTAATCCCCGTGCGAATGAAAAGGGAGTTAAAATATGGGGTAGCGGCGGACCGCTTTCCAGCAACGCTTCGCGTACACTGTACCACAATTCCTTCAGCCGGATGCCGGATGGGCAGCGCACGGTGCAGCGATCGCAGTTGGTACACAGATAGATGCCTTCCTGGATGGCGCGTGTCTGGGCTTCATCGAGTTTTTTGCCGGAAGCCAGCTTTTTTAATAGTACCATTTTCTCGGAAGGCAATATGTATTCATTCCCCACAGCCTCAAACACCATGGCCGCAGAACAGTTCAAGCTGCAGCTGCCACAGTGGGTGCAGGCATCCAGTTCCATGATCTGACGTGTGAGGACATTGGCCGGTAAGGATTTGTCCGAATCCATGACCCGGTTGGCCATCAGGCTCAGGGGGGTGGCGATCAAATGAAACATCTTGCTGAATGGGAGATAAGCCAGCCCGATAAAGCAGGCCAGAATATGAATATACCACAGCAGGGTAACACCGTCTTTTTCGTCGAGCCACAATACCATCGGTTTGATGAGTTTGGCCGTGGCAAATCCGTTAAAGGCCCATTTTGTCGACGCATGACAGTCCATGCAATTGCTCGCGTGCACTTCGATGCCGGTCTCGATGAGGTCCTCGTCAAAGGGGGCCTCGATGTTGGGTGAAACCGTGCCGTAGTCTGTGACCCAGAGGGCTTCAAGCGCTTCAATCTCATCATCATCATCTATGCCGGCAAATTCATCCACCATCCGCATAAATTCGGAGTGCGAGGCGATTTTAAGACCTTCCAGGGCAATTCCGGACAGCATCACAACCGCCACGATTAGGATGGCATAATGATCCATACCGCCGGTTCGCATCCGCCGCGGCTTTGTGAGGTAACGGCGAATCGCTGCCAGGATCACACCGGCCAGTACCATGGCGCCGAAAAAATCCCTCAAAAAGAAAAACGGATTGAGGGTAGAATAATAATTGCTAAATAACGCTTCCGATACCACGGTTTCAAGGGCGTGCATCAGCAGCAGCAGCATAAATCCGTAAAATATCAACATGTGCGCCAGCCAGCGGATGAAATTTTCTTTTAAAACCCGGCGTTGGAATAAAACATCCAGCACAAAAGCTTCAAGCAGCAGGAGAATTTTGAAACTGAAAAATACACCTATAAGGCCCCTGGCGGCCGACCGCAACCGCTGAGAAAGCGTTATTGTTTTTCCGATACTGCCGATTTTTCTGGTAAACCAGGTTGAAATTTTATAGATTAAACCGAGGAGAAAAATAATGAGAGAAGTATAGAAGAGATAATCGAACATTATCCGGTGAACTCCTGCTTAGATAGGCCCAACAACAAAGTCAATAAATTTTAACAAGTTCTGAATGGAAAAGTAAAATCACCTGCCGGGAAATCCGCTGTTTACCGTTTCGCCTGCAGGTATTTTATGCGTTAAATAAGTCGATTACCGGAAAATATCGATCAGTTTCTTTTTATTGCTGAAGAATATTTCAGCGAAGTCCCAGATTCCAGCGGGACTCCTTTTTCGAGTTTGGCAATTTCGCCTTTGACCGTCTCAATGTCGCTTTCGATTGCTTCCAGGGCATTGCGATGTTCGGCAATCTTTTTTTGTTCGATAATCTGCCGCGATTCCAGCTGTTTTAGCTTATCCTTCAGCTTTCTGATCTTTTCACCCCGGAGGGTATCACTGAGCCGGTCCATCAGGTGGCTGTGTTTGCCTTCCGGATCGGTGATAAAGTACCAGGTTTTGGTTTGATAACTGTACCAGGCTTCTCCAGATACGTGCTTGCCTTTTAAGCGTACACCGGCCTTCCAAATCCTGAAGTCGCCTTTCTCTTTGGGAAGCCCCTGGATGCGCGCCTGTCTGCGGCGCCCGTCTTCACATTGAACCATTTGTTTTTCCATATTCGTTCTCCGGCAAATTTAGGCGCAGAGCCAATTTTTTAATACGCTTTTTATGGCAGAACTTTTAAAAAAAGGCAAGCGCCCGCATTCATTTTGGACCATTTTCGCCACTTTGATTGGATTTTCCAAACCGGGCGGTCTTTGACCCACCGGCTGGGCGTATGCGGATCATGATTTTATACGAAAAGAAGGGTGCCGGGTTCTCGGCGGCCCCCTTCTTTGATCATAAGCCTTAGGCGATGGGCTCCGGTACGTCAGCCGCGGCGCTGCTTCCGCCATTTTTGAGACCGCCCATGGCTTTGGTTAATTCCATCAACACGCCCAGCCCCTGTCGGGCCTCTTTGCTCGACAGGGCCCCCAGCATGCCAAACGGTCCCACCGGTTTGGCTTTCTCCAGATCAACCTTTGACGGCAATGCGGCCATTTTATTCAAGAAGGCCTGGGCCTTAGGATCACTGAGCTTCTGGGCCAATCCGAGCAAAGCAACCAGGCCGTCACCGATCTGATCGACATCGTCGGGGCTATAAGATGCTGCCACCTTGGCACGTACATCCAGAGTCGATTGAATAATTCGCAGGACCCCTTTTTGCTCGAGATCATCCAGATAATTGACTAGCTGCGGCACCGATGACTTGAGCAGGGGCTCAATGGTGAGCACAAAGTCCACAATGTTCTCCAATTGTTCGAGAGTGAACTGGAGATGTTTGGTGCTGCGCAAAAATCGTTTCACCAGTGACATCAGGTCTTCCAGCTGGAAACTGGACTCCACATCTTCAAGCTCCCGGATCAGCAGCCGAAAGGCCTGACCGCTCAATGGAATTAAATCTTCTTTTAGCTCATTGATGCCTTTGGCCGACGCCGTTAGAGGAGCCAGCTGAGCTTCGATGCGATCGAGTCGCTCAAGAATTTGTTCTTCGGTTGTCATGGCGGCCTCCTTATGCTTGAGTCAGGACGTGGCGCATTTTGCCGGCCATCGTCATTTGTTGTTCCAGGGGCAGTTCCACACCCTTGAGCATCATATTCCAGTAAACCCACTTGAACATCATTTTGCCCCAGTAATTCATATAACTGTCGCCCAGTAAGCTGAAGGGACCGAGTCCCGGGAAGGGAAATTTTCCGGGCAGCGGCTCATATTCATAGTTAAAGTCGATCAAAAAGGCTTTTTCATAACCCGAGCAGATGAAGCAGGTCGCATGGCCGTCAAAGGTTCCCTGTGGTTCCTGGCCATCGATTTCACGAACTAAATTGTTCACAACCGTCTCTGATTCATAGTGGGCGACCGCACCGGCCTTGGAAGCAGGCACGTTGGTGGCATCACCGACAATATAGATATGATCGGCATTCTTGGCCTTCAGGGTGAAATGGTCCGTCTCGACGAAGCGCAGCGGGTCCTCCAGACCGGTACCTTCCAGAAACTTGGCACCGAAATTGGGCGGAATCGCAATCAGCAAATCGTAGTCCACTTTTTCGCCCTTATGGGATTCAATCGTCTTTTCTTCCGCGTTGACCTGGGCGATATCAAAGTTCGGCGTTACTTTAATGTTCTTTTGAATCGCAATATCGCCCAGGATGCTGGAGGCAATCGGCTTGGAAAACGCGCCGGCCATCGGTGTCACCAGTTCAATTTCCACATCGTCGCGGGCATCTTTTTCGGCGAAAAACCAATCGGCCATGAAGACGAACTCAATGGGAGCAACCGGGCATTTATAGGGCAATTCGGCAATATTGAGCACCAAGCGGCCCTTGTCGAAATATTTCATTTTTTCGCGCAGGGCCAACGCGCCGTCCAGCGTGTAAAAATCAAAGATATCTTTACGCCAGCCATCCTTCATGCCCTCGACTTCTTCAGGCTCAATGCCGCATCCGGAGGCGATAACAAGCCAATCATATTTGTATGATCCTTTTTTTGCCTTGACCTCGCGGTTATCGGTGTCAAGTGCCACGACCTCATCCAGAACAAAATCAACGCCATCGGGAATAAACTCCCGTTTGGGCTTCTGGCAATCTCGCGCTGTATAGACCCCGAACGGAATAAACAGCCATCCAGGCTGATAGTGGTGGATTTCATCGTTGTCGATGATGGTAATCTGCCACTCCCTGGGGCTTAATTTTCTGCGCAACTGGCTGGCGACCATGGTTCCGCCAGCGCCTGAACCTAAAATTACGATTTGTTTCATGGCATCCTCCTGTTAAGTTAGGGGCTTCGCCCCGGTTGGAATGTTGGAATTTCCGAAACCTTTATTTTGGCTGTTGACTTAAAAAGAGCAGAACTGAGACCCTTGTTTATTTTTGACAATTTGAACAGGATTAAGTAACACGCTTGAATAACGATGCGATTCCCCGGGGGTGGATAAATCTATTATTTTATAAAAAATTAATCGGTTTTCTCCAGGAGTCAGTTATTCTGTTTTCCAGCTTCTTCAGCGTAATTTCCGTTCATCAGATCAGAGATCGAGGTGGCGTCCAACTTTTCATACAGAACCTCGGTGGCCTCCTGCCAGGCCAGGCGAACCTGGCAATCGTCTGACATGGGACATTTATCGGGATAACTGACACATTCAACCAGGTCGGTTTGAGCTTCAAATAATCGCACAATCTGCCCCAGGGAGATTTTTTCCGGATTTTGAGCCAGTAGATGTCCCCCTTTGGGGCCACGCACGCTGGTGACTAGATTCGCCTGTTTCAGGGGTCGGATAAGCTGCTCAAGGTATTTTACCGAAATATCCTGGCGTTTGGATATCTCGCCGATCTGGACCGGTCCCTGGTCTTTATGGCGGGCCAGATCCACTAAAATTCTGACCCCGTATCGGCTTCTTGTAGATAATTTCATGTCATCCTATCCTGTATTTTTCAGACTTTTATAATCTATATAATTTTAGTATGAATTAGCGGCAAAATTTATGTTTGTCAAGCGAAAAAGGGGTACTTCTTTAGAATAGAATTAGATCCGATGAAGAATGTTTTGTCCCGATGCGGCATTTATGGCCGTTACATTGACATGGTTAGGATCAGCTTTATTATTAGCTATTAAACGAAGTGTTCACTAAGCCAATGAAGGGAGCTAATTATGGATGTAAAAGATTATTGCCGATCCATTGAAATCGAACTGAACGGCTGGAAGACAAAAATGTATGACATGGTCCGCAAAGTCGACAAACTTAGAGGCGCCGATCAGGACACACTCACAGCCCAGGTTGAAAGCCTGCATAAACATATCGAAGACATCGAGCGGATTGTCGGTACCCTCCAGACCGAGTGCCCGGCGGATTTCAGCCCCCAGAAAAAAGAAGTCGATGACACCCAGGCCGAAATGAAAAAGAAATATGAAGATGCTATGGCTGCTGTATTGCAGTTTTAGGGGTTAACCCATGGCCGATCGCATTAAGAAGCATGATACGTGCAAAATAGACACCCGGTCCCTATCTCCGATCAAAGCGCAGTTGCCCAAGATTGCCGAAGACATCATCGACAGCTGCAGCGATCAGGAGTGTTATACGCACATTGATTATGAGCCGATACCATCCAAAGAAGGCGTCGTTGATATCATAAACAGTCTCAGAGAGATTCTTTTCCCGGGCTATTTCAGCCGCGGTAAAATTGATCCCGTGAACCTGAAATACGCCCTGGGTCAGTCGGCGGCCTCCTTGTTTGATATGCTATCCGAACAGATCTGTCATAGCATCCGGCATGACTGTCTGCGATACGATCAACCCTGCAGCGATTGTGATGAACGGGGACATCAACTGGCCCTGGAGTTTCTGGAAGCCATTCCTTCACTTCGGAAAGCGCTGGCGGCCGACGTTCGTGCAACCTATCACGGCGACCCTGCCGCCCAGAGCTATGATGAGGTTATTTTCAGCTATCCGGGGATATTCGCCATTACTGTCTATCGGGTCGCTCATAAACTGTTTAACCTCGGCGTGCCGCTGCTGCCGAGGATTATGACTGAATACGCTCACAGTATTACCGGCATCGATATTCATCCGGCGGCTGAAATCGGGAAAAGCTTTGTGATTGACCATGGAACCGGGGTGGTCATTGGAGAATCCACACAAATCGGAGACAATGTCCGAATTTATCAGGGGGTCACCCTGGGGGCCCTTTCCATTCCCAAAGGCGCCAGTGATAAATTCAGGGGACAGAAACGTCATCCCTCCATTGAAGATGATGTCATCATATATTCCGGTGCAACCATTCTGGGAGGTAAAACGGTTATCGGCGCACGTTCGGTCATCGGGGGTAATGTATGGCTGACCGAGTCGGTTCCGCCCGACACGACCGTCTTCATTGAGACACCGCGGCTTATCTATAAGTCCAAAAAACAGAAGCAACCGCTCAAAGCAACAACCTAATCGGGTTAATGGTTATCAGTTATGGGTTATGGGTGGTTTATAATCGGAGTTTTTTTCATCTATCAATCTAAAAAACTTCCCACTGAATCGCATACACCAACCATGATTTTTTCTAGTATGTTTTTTAACAAATCTATTCAACTTTCCTGTAACCAATAACAAAAAAACGAAGTTTTTTTTAAGGGAGGCCAGCTATGAAATATCATACCACCATCAGCAGTACCATCGGCGCAACGCCATTGGTTCGACTGAATCGCATTAATCAAGATCTGGATGCTGAAATATTTGCCAAGCTGGAATTTTTTAATCCACTCGGAAGCGTGAAAGACCGCATTGCAGCCTCGATGATCCAAGCCGGTGAACTGGATGGCTCGATCACCTCAAAAACACTTATCGTCGAACCCACCAGCGGAAATACGGGCATTGCACTGGCCTTTATCTGTGCCGCTAAAAATTACCGCCTCTGCCTGACGATGCCGGATACAATGAGCATCGAACGGCGCAAGCTTTTAACCCATATGGGTGCGGAGCTGGTCTTAACGCCCGGGGCCAAGGGCATGCCGGGGGCCATCGAAAAGGCCCAGGAGATACTTGAATCGGAAAAAGGCGCTTTTATGCCGAATCAGTTTGCCAATCCGGCCAATCCCAGAATTCATCGGGAAACAACCGCCGAAGAAATCTGGCGGGACACGGAAGGCAGGGTCGATATCTTTGTCGCCGGTGTCGGCACCGGCGGCACGATTACAGGGGTATCACAGGTCATCAAACCCCGCAAACCGTCTTTTAAAGCCATCGCGGTGGAACCCACCGATTCTCCGGTGCTCTCCGGCGGCCAAAAAGGACCGCATAAAATCCAGGGAATCGGTGCCGGCTTCATCCCCGATGTGCTGGATCAATCCCTTCTGGACGACGTGGTGACCGTGTCCAACGATGACGCGTTCGAAACTTCCCGCCAGCTGGCTAAAAAGGAGGGCATTGTTTGCGGCATTTCATCCGGTGCGGCGGTAAAGGCGGCCCTTGAGGTGGCCAAGCGTGCTGAATCCGGCGGCAAAACGATCGTGGTGATCATTCCCAGTCCGGCGGAGCGATATATCAGCACACCGCTCTTTGAAGAGGATTAAAGTAATCTATATTGTTGAGTTAGGTTCTATGCTTGATGATAGATTGAAACTCAGGAAGCGTAGATCGAGCATTTTTGAACCGCCATGGCGGCCTCCTGCAGGGCCTCGGCAAATGTTGGATGCCCGTGCACGGTGCGGGCAATGTCTTCTGAACTGCCGCCGAGCTCAACCGCCAGTACGCTTTCGGCAATCATATCTGCGGCCCGCGGCCCGATGATGTGCACCCCCAGGACCCGATCCGTTTTTTCGTGGGCCAGAACCTTGACAAAGCCCTCCGTCTCTCCCATACAGCGAGCCCGTCCCGCCCCTGTAAACGGATAGGTTCCCGAACAATAGGGGATGTTGCGCTCTTTGACCTGTTCTTCCGTCAGCCCCACGCTGGCGACCTCCGGCCAGGTATAGATGATCGATGGGATGGCGTCGTAATTAACCTCGCCGGGTCGCCCGGCAATAATTTCAACCACGGCGATCCCTTCGGCTGAGGCTTTGTGGGCCAGCATGGGCCCGGGGATCAAATCGCCGATGGCGTAGATCGTCGGGATATTGGTCCGATAAGCGCCATCCACTTTGACACATCCGGTTTGCGGGTCGGTTTCCACACCGACTTCTTCCAGTCCCAGATCGCGGGTCAAAGGGCGCCGGCCCACGCAAACCAGCAACTTGTCGCAGGTGACCGTTTCCTTTTTACCTCTGGCTTCCAGCTCCACCTTAATGTTTTTGGCCACTGCTTTGGCCCGGGTGACTTTTGAATTCATAAAAAATTTAAATCCCTGGCGCCTGAGAACCCGCTGCAGCTTGCGCCCCACCTGCCCGTCCAGTCCGGTGGCGATGTTAGGCAGCATTTCAAACAGGCTTACTTTGGCACCCAGCCGCAGCCAGACCGATCCGAGCTCCAGTCCGATATAGCCGCCGCCCACAATACCCAGATGTTTGGGCACGGCATCCAGTTTTAAGGCCTCGGTCGAGCTGATAATCCGGCTGCCGTCGAAAGGCAGATCGGGCAAAGACACGGTTTCACTTCCGGTGGCCAGAATAATCGCCTTGGCCGTTAAGGTGGTGGTTTGCTTTTTTTTGGACGAATCCGAATTGGATACCACGGTAACCTGGTCGGCTGCGGCCAGTCTGGCCGCGCCCGGAATGATTTCCACTTTATTGCCCTCAAGCAGCCTTTTGACATTATCCGTCAGGTCCTGAACCACCTTTTCTTTGCGCGCCATCATCGCCGCCAGATCGAGGCTGATACGGCCGGTTTTGATGCCGTGATCGGCGAACTGGCTTTTAGCGAGCTGCAGATATTCACTTGAGTCCAGCAGGGCTTTGCTGGGAATACAGCCGACATTGAGACAAACGCCTCCCAGGCGGGGCGCTTTCTCAATACAGGCAACCTTTAAACCCCGCTGGGCGGCGCGCACGGCGGCCACATAACCACCGGGTCCGCTGCCGACAATAATCACATCATAAGTGCTGTTTGGGGCCATAACTAAATCTCCATCATCATGCGTTCCGGGTTCTCGATACATTCCTTGATGCGTTTAAGAAAGGTAACGGCTTCGCGGCCGTCAATAATGCGGTGATCGTAACTGAGCGCAAGGTACATCATGGGCCGGATAACCATCTGATCATCAATCGCCACGGGCCGCTTTTCGATGCGGTGCATCCCGAGAATCCCGCTCTGGGGCATATTTAAGATCGGCGTGCTCAACAGAGAACCGAAAACACCGCCGTTGCTGATGGTGAACGTGCCGCCTTCGAGGTCTGAGAGTTCCAGCCGGTTCTCCTTTATTTTATTGACAAAATCGACAATCGCCTGTTCCAGTTCGGCGAAGTTCAGCTGATCGGCGTGCCGGATGACGGGAACCACGAGTCCCTTTTCGGATCCGATGGCAACCCCGATATGATAGTAATGATGGTAGATGATATCCTTGTCATCGATATAGGCGTTGACTTCGGGAAATTCTTTGAGCGCTTCCACGCAGGCTTTGATAAAAAAGGACATCATGCCCAGCGAAATGCCGTATTTTTCCTTGAAAGTTTCTTTGAACTGAGTCCTCAGTGCCAGCACCCGCGTCATATCGACATCGTTAAAGGTGGTCAGCATGGCGGTATTCTGTTTGGCATTCAGCAGGTGCGAGGCGATTCGCTGGCGGATGGGGCTCATCGGTTTGCGCGTGATCCCTTCTTCCCCGGGCTGTATTTTTTCAGCTGCGGGTTGCGGCGGCGTTTCAGCCGGTTTCCGGACGGCCGTAACACCCGGTGCCGGGGCAGCCGCCGGTGCCTGAGCGCTCTCAAGAAACAGAACAACATCCCCCTTGGTAATCCTTCCGCCGGGTCCGGTTCCCGTAATTTGGGCCGGATCCAGGTTTTTTTCGGCAATCAGCCGGCGTACAGAAGGCGCAAGGCCATCTGAACGAATCGGCGGTTGTTTCGGGGCGGATGCCGGCTGCGGCGGTGGCGGTGCCGGAGCGGTCTGCGCGGGCGCTTCCGGGGCCTGTGCCGGCGGTTCTTCCGGCGCTGCGGCCTGCGGTTGTGCTTGCTTTATTTCAGCTGGTTCCAGAGCCGGAGGCGGTTCCGCGGGTTTGGGTGCAGCCGCTGTGTCTATGGTGCCGACGACCGCTCCGATGGCGACCGTTTCACCTTCTTGAACCTTAATCGATAACACGCCTGCGGCCTCGGAGACGACTTCTAAAGTGACTTTATCGGTCTCGATGACAAAAAGCGGCTCGTCTTTTTTAACCGTATCGCCATCGCTTTTGAACCATTGGGCCAGCAGCGCTTCAGTTACCGATTCGCCCACGCTGGGAACTTTTACTTCAACAATCATATTTCTTCCTTCTTTAGGTTTCGGTGCTAAGGTGTCAGTCAGCAATCCAGCTTGCTAATGTTACATTGGTTTAATTGGTTTAATTCGTTCAATTGGTTCGATTTAACCCAACCAATAAAACCAATCGAACAATTTCTAAAACCCTAACACCTATTTGCGGCTAGAAGTGGCATTATCTTTACGGGTTGCCTGTGAGCCCAAGGCCTGTGCGATAATTGCCTGTTGCTCCGATTTGGCGATGCCCGGAAAGCCGGAAGCCGGGCTGGAAGACGCTTTTCTGCCGATATAGTTAAACGATTTTCCAGAGGCGGTGTTTAAGCGCGGCTGTGCAAATGTCCATCCACCCATGTTTTGCGGCTCTTCCTGGACCCAGAACCATTTCTTGGCCTGGCCATATTTTTGGGCAACCTTTTTAATTTGTGATTGCGGAAACGGATAGAATTGCTCGAGTCGCACGATGGCAATATCTGCTTTTTTTAATTCGTTGCGGCTTTGAAACAGTTCATAAAAAATTTTTCCACTGCAGACCAGAACAGTTTTCGCCTGTCTGGAACCGTCGGGATCATCCAGAACGGGCTGGAAATGGCCGGCAGACAGGGCTTCAATTTTGGAAACAGCCAGCGGATGGCGCAACAGGCTTTTGGGTGTCAGGATAATCAGGGGTTTGCGAAACCGCGTTTTAACCTGGCGCCGCAACAGATGAAAATATTGAGCCGGTGTGGTCGGGTTGCTCACCTGGATGTTTTCGCCGGCACACAGCTGTAGAAAGCGCTCGGGCCGTGCGCTGGAATGTTCAGGCCCCATACCTTCGTAACCGTGCGGCAGGAGCAAAACCAGGCCGCTGAGACGCTGCCACTTGGTTTCCCCGCTGGCGATAAACAGATCGATTACGGACTGGGCATTATTAACGAAGTCGCCAAACTGAGCCTCCCACATGATCAGGCTGTCGGGTCGTGCCAGAGAATAACCGTATTCAAAGCCGAGCACGCCGACCTCGGACAAAAGGCTGTCATAAACATAATATCGGGCCTGATCGCCGTCAATTGAGTTTAAGGGGAAATGAAACGTTTCATTTTCGATGTCCACCAATTTGCTGTGGCGCTGGCTGAAGGTGCCGCGGCCGCTGTCCTGGCCACTCAGACGGACGGAGATGCCTTCTTTGAGCAGGGACCCGAACGCCAGGGCTTCGGCATTGGCCCAATCAATGCCGTCGTCCTGTTCAACGGATTCCAGGCGCCTTTTAAGCAGGCGTTGCAGTTTGGGATTCAGGTTAAAGTTGTCCGGAACTGAATTCAGTTTTTTGGAGAGCGAAATCAGGACATCTTTGTCGACACCGGTGGGAATCGGGTCGTGCGTATAAGCAGTGCTGATACTTTCCCATGCTTCATAGAATCGGGATTCTGGAAACGGGCATTCACTGCCGTGAACGGTTTCATAGGCCTGGTCCAGGCGGCTGTTGATTTCTGCCGTCATCGTGTCGATATCATCCGGACGGGCGAGACCTTCGGAAATCAATTGGTCTGCGTAAAGTTGGTACAACGAAGGCCGCTGGCGGATGCGGTCGTACATTTGGGGCTGGGTAAAATAGGGTTCATCGCCCTCATTATGCCCGTAGCGGCGGTAGCAGACCAGATCAATGACGACATCTTTGCGGTGCTCACGGCGGTAATCGGCAGCCAGCTGCATCACGTGCAAGACGGCTTCAGGGTTTTCGCCGTGAACGTGAAAGATGGGTATCATCAGCATTTTGGCGATATCGGTGGAGTATCGCGTGGAGCGCGCATTTTCGGGAAGCGTGGTATAACCGATCTGATTGTTGATGATTATGTGAATCGTGCCGCCGGTTTTATAGCCTTCCAGCTGCGACATATTCAAGGTTTCAGCGACAACACCCTGCCCCGCAAAAGCGGCATCGCCGTGAATCAAAAGCGGCAGGACCCGGTCTCTGCCGCTATCACCGATGAGATCCTGGCGGGCGCGGCTAAACCCCTCTACCACCGGGTTAACCGCTTCGAGATGACTCGGATTGTTCATTAAAAAGATGCGCAGCCGGTGCTTGCCGGCGGTGTCAAGGTCGGCTAAATAGCCGTTGTGATATTTCACGTCACCGGCACCGACGAGCTCCTCGGGGTTGTAACAGCTTTCAAACTCGCTGAGTATATCTTCATAAGGTCTTTGGAGGATGTTGGCCTGAACATTAAGCCGTCCCCGGTGCGCCATACCGAGTATGATTTCTTTGACGCCGGATTCAACCGCGTGCCGGGTTAAAAAATCCAGGGCCGCAATCAGGGCTTCTCCACCTTCCAGGGAAAAACGGGTGACGCCGATGTATTTTTTATTCAAAAATTGTTCAAAAAGAGAAGCACCGATAAGGCAGTTCAATATGCGCCGTCTGGCGTCCGGCTCCAATCGGGGTCGGTTGCGAACCGGTTCCATGCGATTCAGCAGCCAGCGTCGCTCTGAAGGATCCTGCAGGTGCATGAATTCCACACCGATGGAGCGGCAGTAAGTCTCCTTGAGCGCC
>WOR8_10000046_pt1 | contig 134163 bp, 130 predicted proteins | sample DeeMarSeWOR38_10_FD_19890 | JGI IMG/M metagenome (IMG submission 19890)
CCACGGCTTCCTTGGAGCCGTCTCCGGCTTCGACGAATACCTCGGCATCGCTATAGTCGAGTCGGATCGTGCCGGCAACGTAGGTCGCGGGGGGTACCGTGGCTACCGTCACCAGTTCGGTCAGGTCGACGTAGTCCGTGAAGTTGATACGGGCTTGCCGCGGCAGGGTCTCGACCACTCGGCCGTTTGCCGTCTCGAGGGTCAGTGACAGGACGTCGACGGTGTAATTCAGGAAATCCCCGTCGGCATCGGTGAACGAAACGATGACCGAGCCGCACTCCGCGATCGTGGCGGGATCACCGGGATCACAGCTTGCCAGTGGGTCGGGACCGCTGGTCGCGGTGCTCGCACCGCCGCCGCAAGCGCCAAGCACGAGCGCGACGAGTGCGATGGCCGCCCGGGTGGCCGCGTTCCTTGCGCCTGGCAATCCAGGCAAGCCTTCTGTTGACAGCATCATGAGTCTCTCCTTGGTCGTGAACTGCATTGCTCAGGGGTATTAACGGGCCACCGGCGCTGCCGTCCGACACCACGACCACACCGGGAATCCGGCACCGTCGACCGCGTGCCGGTGAGCGTACTCGCGGCGCATTGGACGCGCTGCAGACCAAGATCGCCGTCAATCTCCAGAATCTCGAAGCCGCCGGCCGCGACGACCTGTTGCAGGCCAACATCGCCGAGTTGCCTGATGCGACGGGATGTGACGCCGCATTCCTCGCGCTGATATCCGAGGACGGCCGCAATTTCGAGCCGGTATTCGCCGGCAAGGCGGGATTCGCACAATGCACGCCCGAGGTACTCGGCGGCGAGCGGATCGAGGACTGGCCCTGGCTGGTCAGCCGGCTAGGGCACCTGAAGGTCGTCGAGATCGACGACACGGCGGCGGGCCCGGCGGCTGCGCGGGCCGAGCTGGGGCGGCTGGCCGAGCTGCACATCGGGTCTGCGCTGGTCATCGGCTTCGCCGTGCACGGCGAGGTTGCGGGGTTCCTTGCGCTGGCCAATGAACACGGTAATACCGGTTGGGATGCGAACCTGCATCTGCTCATCAAGCTGATCGGTGCATCGCTGGCCACCGGGCTCGAGCGGCTGCGGGACCAGGAGGTCCTCGACGAGCTGCGCGAGCGCAACGACCTGATCTCGGTAACCGCGAATGACGGCATCTGGGATTTCGATGGCCTGACCAAGCGCGTCGAGCTGTCGCGGCGATGGAAGAAGATGCTCGGCTACGACGAGGACGACGAGGAAGTACTGCTCGACTGGTATCACCTCGTGCACCCGGACGACATGGCTCGCGTGCAGGCGAGGATGCGTGACCACCTGGAAGGCAAGACCCCGTTTTTCGAGTCGGTGCACCGGATGAAGCACCAGTCCGGTGACTGGCGCTGGATGTCCAGCAGGGCCAAGGCAGTTCTGGACAGGAATGGCCGCCTGTTGCGCCTGCTCGGTGCCGAGGTGGACATCACGGAACGCAAGCTCTACGAAGAGGCGCTGTTCAGGCAAAAAGAGAGCGCACAGATCACGCTGCAGTCGATCGGAGACGGCGTGATCACGACGGACGCCAAAGGCAACGTCGAGTACATCAATCCCGTTGCCGAGGACCTCACCGGCTGGAAGGTCGATGACGCCAGCGGGCGCCCCATCGACGAAATATTCCGCGGTTTCCACGAGGAGACCTGCGAACCCCTCGAGAATCCCCTCGCGGTGTCGATCCGGCGCGACAGGGCGATAAAATCCGTGCGTCCCACGCTGCTGATCCGCCGCGACGGCAACGAGCTCTATATAGAGAGTACAGCCTCACCGATCCGCGACGGCAAGGGCATCGTTACGGGCGGCGTGCTCGTGTTCCACGATGTCAGCGAGTCGCGCGAGCTGAACCGCCGTCTCAGCTACCACGCGAGCCACGACATCCTTACCGGTCTCGTCAACCGGCGCGAGTTCGAGAGCCGTCTCGAGCGTGCGTTGAAGAGCGCCAAGGCGCGCGAGACCGCCTACGCGTTGCTGTACCTCGACCTGGACCAGTTCAAGATCGTGAATGACTCCTGCGGCCACAGCGCCGGTGACACGTTGCTGCACCAGCTCGGCAACCTGCTCAAGGCGAAGATCCGCTGGCGCGACACGCTGGCTCGGCTCGGCGGCGACGAATTCGGCGTGCTCCTGGAGAGCTGCAACCTCGACGAGGCCATGAAGACCGCCGAGGAGCTGCGCACCGCGATCGGCGATTACAAGTTCATGTGGGACGACCGCACCTTCCGCCTCGGTGTCAGCATCGGCGTGGTGCCGATCACGGCCGACAACGAGGATGTCGCTGCACTGCTGAGCGCGGCGGACAGCGCCTGTGCCGCTGCCAAGGAAGCGGGCCGCAATCGCATCCACAGCTTCCAGGAAAACGACATCGACCTGATGCGGCGGCGCCGCGAGATGCAGTGGGCCGCACGCATCAACAATGCGCTCGAGGAGAACCGCTTCGAGTTATTCCGCCAGACGATCATGCCGTTGCAGACGGATGAAGATGGCGCCCATTACGAGATACTGCTCCGCATGCGCGATGAGAACGGGGGGGTCATCTCGCCGGGTCTTTTCATCGGCGCGGCGGAACGCTACAACCTGACGCCGGCCATCGATCGCTGGGTCATCCGCCAGACGTTCCGCTGGCTGGTTTCGGAAGCCGATGAACGCGAGCGGCTCATGCTGTGCTCGATCAACCTCTCGGGGCAAAGCCTTGGCGACGAGAAGTTCCTGCCGTTCGTCATCGACCAGTTCCGCATGTCGGGGCTCGACGCGACGAAGATCTGCTTCGAGATAACGGAGCACGCGGCCGTTGCCAGCTACTCGCAGGCGGTCCGATTCATCAACGCACTCAAGGAACTCGGCTGCAAGTTCGCCCTCGACGACTTCGGCGAGGGCATGTCCTCATTCGGCTACCTGAAGCATCTGCCCGTGGACTTTCTCAAGATCGAAGGTGGCTTCGTCAAGGAGATGCTGCACGATGCGATCGACCGCGAAATGGTGCGCTCGATTAATGAAATCGGGCATCTCACTCAAAAGAAGACCATTGCAGAATTTGCGGAGAACGAGGACATCATCACGATGCTCAGGGGTATGGGCGTCGACTACGCGCAGGGTTATGGCGTATCCGAGCCTAAACGCGTAAGCAGCGCCCTCGTGTACACGGACGCTCCCGGCGAGCTCTGACCCCGCTTCCTAGTCGATGCGAAACAGCATCGACAAGTCGATGGCGCGTACGTTCTTGGTAATCGCGCCAGTCGAAACGTAATCCACACCGGTTGCCGCGATTTCGCGGATTGTTTCCAGGCTGACGTTGCCCGAAGCCTCCAGCTCGGCTCCCGCGTACCCATAGCCGGCGTTGATCGCCACGGCTTCACGCATGTCGGCGAGCGAGAAGTTGTCGAGCAGGATGCGCGTGGCGCCGGCGTCGAGCGCCTCCCGCAGTTCTCCGAGCGACTCGACCTCGACTTCGACCAGCACGTCTGCAGCGGTGTCCTGTGTGCGCCGCAATGCTTCGCTGATACTGCCGGCGCTTTTGACATGGTTCTCCTTGATCAGTATCGCGTCGTAGAGACCCGCCCGGTGGTTGTGGCCGCCGCCGCAACGCACGGCGTATTTCTGCGCAAGCCTCAGCCCGGGCAGGGTCTTGCGCGTGTCGAGCACCCGGGCGCGAGTGCCTGCGACTGCAGCGACGTACTGTGCGGTGACGGTCGCCGTGCCCGACAGCGTCTGCAGGAAATTGAGGGCCGTGCGCTCGCCGGTCAGCAGGGGGCGCGCCGGTCCCACGAGTTTGCAGATGACGTCGTCGGTTTCGGCGTGCTGGCCGTCCTCGATGTACCAGTCGACCAGGACGCGCTCGTCGAGTTGGCGAAAGACCTCGTTCGCCCAGGGATGGCCCGCGAGGACGAACGGCTCGCGGGCAATGACGGTGGCGCCGACGACCGCGCCTGCGTCGATGAGTGCCGCCGTCAGGTCGCCGCTGCCGATATCCTCGGCGAGCGCTGCGGCGACCGTGGGTCCGATGGTCTGCCGCTCGTCATCCCTGAGAGTGACCAACGGCGGCAATTAGAGGAAGAAGCCGCCGTGGCCGTAGCCGACCATGCTCATCAGCATCGGGAAGGACAACATCGTATTGGTACGCGAGGCCAGCAGCGCGATGCGCTTGGCTTTGGCGATTTCGTCGGCACTGGCTTCGACCATACCGAGTACCTTCTTCTGGTTCGGCCAGATCAGCACCCAGACGTTGAACAGCATGATCGTGCCCAGCCAGGCGCCGACGCCGATGATCAGCGCCTGGACATTCAGCGCATCCCCCATCATTCCCAGGGTAAAGGCGTCCGCGAAAATCCGGTAGTGGCCGAGCGCAGCCGCACCGGACAGCCAGGTCAGCAACGCGCCCCAGCGGAACCACCAGAGCGCCCGCGGCGCAACGTACTTCGTAATGCCAGCGCCGCCCGGGCCGCCTTCGTCAGCGACGGCGTCGGCCAGTGCCGGGACCTGCACGAAATTGAAGTAATAGAGCAGCCCGATCCAGGTAATGCCAGCGAGCACGTGTAGCCAGACGATGAAGCTGACCGCGTTGAATGCGACGCCGACGGTGGCAGCCGCAATAATGATTGCCAGGACGATGCCTGCCGTGATGGTGCCGGCAACGGTATTCAGGGGATTCATTGATCGCTACTCCCGGAGTCTTGTCGTTGTTGGTATCGATGCGAATTTGAATAGAGGCGCCTCGGCGCCCGCGGTATTATAAGAGACTGCCCGCGCAAAAAGATAATCATTCGTATTTAGAGCAGGATAGAATGGAGTTTCGACCCCCGCAACGTAAGGCGGCCTTTAGGAACTGTCTTCAAGTACCTGAATTTTAACGCTAACTGGGCAGCAGGCTTGATATGCGCATATTGATCATTATTTTGGCGCTGATGGCGGCGTCGGGCTGCACGAGCATGTTGCTCGGCGCGGACGTGGCGCCGGCGGAGCAACGCGACACTGACGAGGACGAGAGGTCCAAGAAGGATGAGTAACGTGGACGTAAATAAGAGAATCGAGGAACAGCTGAGTTCGCACGACATTCTGCTGTACATGAAAGGCACGCCGGACTTCCCGCAGTGCGGATTTTCCGGGCAGGCGGTCGCGGCGCTGAATGCCATCGGCAAACCCTATGCCTTCGTCAATATCTTCGAAGACGAAGAAATCCGCCAGGGCCTGAAAGAGTATTCGAACTGGCCGACGTTCCCGCAGCTGTACGTCAAGGGTGAGTTGATCGGCGGCAGCGACATCGTCGTCGAGATGTACCACTCCGGCGAGCTCAAGAAGCTGCTGGAGGAATCAGCCGCCTGATAGAACTAAAGGGGGCAGTGACCCTAATTCTGGTCAACGCGCTGCCGGAGTCGCGCCAGGGACTGAATTAGGGTCACTGTCCCCTGATTGCTTCGAAGACCGGCCGAAACCGGTTGACGACCGCGCAGAACACGTCAGCCGTGATCTCGGCATCGTAGGCTGCCGAGTGCGCTGATTCCTCGTCGAACTCAAGGCCGGCGGCCTTGACCGCGCGTGACAGCACCGTCTGGCCGAAGGCGACGCCGCACAGCGTTGCGGTGTCGAAGCTCGAGAACGGGTGAAACGGGTTACGCTTCATGGCGGAACGCTCGATCGCTTCGTTCAGGAAGGCGAGGTCGAAGGCCGAGTTGTGGCCGACGAGGATCGCCCGCGTGCAGTTTGCTTCGCGGATGGCGCGCCGCACTTCGCGGAACACCCGCTGCAGGGCATCGCGCTCGTCGATGGCCGGGCGCAGCGGATGATTGGGGTCGATGCCGTTGACCGCCAGCGACGCGGGATCCATGTTCGCGCCGTCGAACGGCTTGACGTGGTAGCGGATGGTTTCGTCGCGGCGCAGTTTTCCCTGGTCGTCGAACGTCAGCAATACCGCGGCGATCTCCAGCAGTGCATCGGTCTTCGCGTTGAAGCCGCCGGTCTCGACGTCCACCACCACCGGCAGGAAGCCGCGAAAGCGGTCCGCCATTGTCACCTTAATTGCCACTCAGTCTGCCGATTCGAGAATTTTCTCGTCCAGGACCAGGCTCATCGTATAACGAACGCCGAAGCCCGTGATATCGGTCGGTACGTGGCCGAGCCCGCCTTTGTGGTTACCGGCCGAGAGATCCATGTGAATCCAGGGAACGTCGTGTTCGACGAATTCGCCGAGAAAACTGCCGGCAAGGATATGGTCGCCGGTGCCTTTCACCGAACACTGCTGCAGATCGGCGACGCTGCTCCTGAGATCCTCGAGGAATTCCTTGCCGACGGGGAACGGCCAGACACGTTCGCCCGAGTGCTGGCCCGTGCGCTTGAGTCTCGGGTGCCAGTCCGGCCGGTTCGTGAAAACGCCGCAATACCGGGAGGTGATGGCATTGATGCACGAGCCGGTCAGCGTGGCGTAGTCCATGATCAGCCCGGGCGCTTCGCGACTGGCGAAGGTCAGGGTGTCGGCCAGCGCCATGCGGCCCTCGGCATCGGTGTGCACGGTCTGAATGGTCTTGCCGTTGGCCGCAACGATCAGGTCCTGTGACTTGTAGGCCGTAGGTCCGGCCCGGTTCTCGGTAATCGCGAGCCACGCGTCGACGGCCAGTGGAACCTGCAATTGCGACAGCGCGAGCAGGGTCCCCAGCGCCACGGCGCTGCCCTGCATGTCGCCGTGCATCTCGAGCATCGCCTGGAACGGTTTGAGGTTGGTGCCACCGGTATCGAAGATGATGCCCTTGCCCACCAGGCTCAGGTCGGCCTTCGCGGAGTCTTTGCCCGGGCGGTAGCGCAGCCGCACGATCGATGCGCTGTCGTCATGATTGCCCTGCGCGACGGCAAGAAACGCACCGGCGCCCATTTTCCGGAGCTCTTTCACCGAGTAGCGCTTGTACTGCCAGCCGCGGTCTTTCGCGAGCGCCCGCAGCAGGTCCGCGTAGCCTGTGGCGTCAAGCTTGTTGGGAGGCATCGCCGTCAACCAGCGGGCAAGGTTGTTGCCGTCGGCTTCGGCACGGACGCGGTCGAGGTCGAGCCGTTCCGGCAGGCCGACGATGCGGATGTTGCGGATCTTCTCCCGCGGCGTGTCATTCTTGAATGCCGGCAGCCGGAATGCGCCGGCGAGCGCGGCCGCGACCACGTTCTTGGCGATGGTTGCCGCCTCGTCATCGTCGAATCCGAGTACGGCGATGCCGAGACTGCCTGCTTTCTCGGTGGTGGCGCTTGCGACCAGTTTGCGTGCCAGCGTCAGCTGCGCGAACGGGCTGGCGTCGGCGGATAACGTCGCGCCGGCAACCAGTGTGAATTTCCTGTTGGCGAGACGAGTGTAAAGTGCAGGGACCGCATCGGCGCCGCGGCGCCGCATCGCGGCCCTGAGCGCCTGGCCATCGGGCAGTTGGTTCCACAGGGCTGCCGGAATTCGTTTCGGTAGTATCAGCAGTAACTGATCCACCGCTTCCAGCTGCTTCGCCGTTACCCGTCCAGGTTGTTGATAAATCCGGATTTCTTTGAAATCGGGAAGGAGTGGATGCATACGTTGTATTCCCTGCCGAATGCTTGACCGTCACCGCTCAAATCGGGAACATCGCAGGTGATAATAATTATTATTGCGAAGCCCGACGCGATCGAGCGGTGATCCTAGCAGGACACCTCGCAATATTCACGCACAGCGGCTGCCCCGGTCACGCGTAAGGTCGGGGTCGTCAACAATGGACAATTCATGACCAAGTTCAATCCGTATGACGACATCGATTCGGTAGAAACGAACGAGTGGCTGGAATCGATCGACTCGGTTCTCACGCAGCACGGGCCCGAGCGGGCGCATTTCCTGCTCAACCGGATGATCGACTTTGCGCGCCGTTCCGGGGCGTACCTGCCATACTCGCCGAACACGGCCTACGTCAACACGATCGCGCCCGGCCGCCAGCCGGAGTACCCGGGCGACCGCGCACTCGAGCGCCGCATCGAGGCCTACCTGCGCTGGAACGCCATGGCGATGGTGGTGCGGGCGAACCGTGAAAGCACCGAATACGGCGGGCACCTGTCCAGCTACGCATCGTCCGCCACCATGTACGAGGTCGGTTTCAACCACTTCTGGCGCGGCGGCAACTCCGGCCACAACGGTGACATGATCTTCGTCCAGGGGCATTCGTCGCCCGGCATCTATGCCCGCGCGTTCCTCGAAGGGCGGCTAAGCGAGGAGCAACTTGCTCGCTTCCGTCGCGAGGTGGGCGGCGGCGGCCTGTCGTCGTACCCGCATCCGTGGCTGATGCCGGACTTCTGGCAGTTCCCGACCGTGTCCATGGGGCTCGGTCCGATGATGGCGATCTACCAGGCGCGTTTCATGCGGTACATGGAGCACCGCGAGCTGATGGAGCCCACTGATCGCAAGGTCTGGGCGTTCCTCGGCGACGGGGAGATGGATGAGCCGGAGTCGATGGGCGCCATCACGATGCCGGTCCGCGAGGGCCTCGACAATCTCGTTTTCGTCGTCAATTGCAACCTGCAGCGCCTCGACGGACCCGTCCGCGGTAACGGCAAGATCATCCAGGAGCTCGAGGCGGCCTTCGGCGGGGCCGGCTGGAACGTCATCAAGGTCATCTGGGGCTCGCGCTGGGATCCGCTGCTGGCGGAGGATCACACCGGCAAGCTGCGCCGGCTCATGGACGAGACCGTCGACGGCGAGTACCAGGTCTACAAAGCGCGAGACGGCGCCTACGTGCGCGAGAAGTTCTTCGGCAAGCACCCGGAGACGGCGGAAATGGTCGCCAACATGTCGGACGAAGAGGTCTGGCGCCTGAACCGGGGCGGCCACGACTACCGCAAGATCTACGCCGCGTACCACGCGGCGGTACGGCACAAGGGCCAGCCCACGATCATCCTCGCCAAGACCGTGAAGGGCTTCGGTCTCGGCCAGGCCGGCGAGGGCCAGAACGTGGCTCACCAGCAGAAGAAGATGGATCTCGACGCGCTGCGTGCTTTCCGTGACCGCTTCAACATCCCCATCGCCGACAAGGACCTCGACGCGGTGCCGTTCTACCGGCCCGCCGACGACAGCGAGGAACTGGAATACCTGCACGAACGCCGCAAGGCGCTGGGCGGTTACCTGCCGGCCCGGCGCAGGCAGGGACCGGCGGTGCCTGTGCCGGCACTGGAGCTGTTCAAGACGCAGCTGGACGGCACCGGCGAACGCGAGATTTCAACCACGATGGCGTTCGTGCGCATGCTCACGGCGCTTACCCGCGACAAGCAGATCGGCAAGCACATCGTGCCGATCGTCCCCGACGAGGCGCGCACCTTCGGCATGGAGGGCATGTTCCGCCAGATCGGCATCTACGCGTCCAAGGGCCAGCTCTACGAGCCCGAGGATGCTGGCGAACTCATGTACTACCGCGAGGACAAGTCGGGCCAGATCCTGGAGGAGGGCATCAACGAGGCCGGCGCGATGAGTTCCTGGATCGCGGCGGCGAGCGCCTACTCCAATCACAACGTGCAGATGGTGCCGTTCTACATCTACTACTCGATGTTCGGCTTCCAGCGCATCGGCGACTTTGCCTGGGCCGCCGGCGACATGCAGGCGAGGGGCTTCCTGATCGGCGCGACGGCGGGCCGCACGACGCTCGCGGGCGAAGGCCTGCAGCACCAGGACGGCCACAGCCTCGTGGCTGCATCGACGATCCCCAACTGCCGCGCCTATGACCCGACCTACGCCTACGAGCTGGCGGTGATCGTGCAGGACGGCCTGCGCCGCATGATCGGCGAGCAGGAGAACGTCTTCTATTACATCACCTGCATGAACGAGAACTACGCGCACCCGGCCATGCCCGCGGGCGTGGAGGACGGCATCCTCAAGGGCATGTACCTGCTGCACGTCGGCAGCCAGGGCAAGGTCCGCGCGCAGCTCATGGGTTCCGGCACGATCCTGCGCGAAGTACTCGCCGCGGCGGAACTGCTTTCCAAGGACTTCCGCATTCCGGTCGACGTATGGTCGGTGACGAGCTTCAACGAGTTGCGTCGCGATGCGCTCGAGGTCGAGCGCTGGAACCAGCTGCACCCGGACGAGGAACCGCGCAAGAGCTACATCGAGCGGTGCCTCGCCAAGCGCCCCGGCCCTTACATTGCCGCCACGGATTACATGAAGATCGTGCCCGACCAGATCCAGCGCTGGGTGCCGGGCCGGTTCGTGTCCCTCGGCACCGACGGCTACGGTCGCAGCGACGCGCGCAAGGCGTTGCGCGAGCACTTCGAGGTCGACCGGCATCATATCGCGGTGGCCGCGCTGAAGGCGCTCGCTGACGACGGCGCGCTGGATCGCAAGACCGTGTCGCAGGCGATCAGGAAATACGGCATCGATCCGGATCGGCCGGATCCGGTGACGCTGTAACGGGCGGCGGGAGAGATCTGTGGCTAACAGCATCGATATTGTCGTACCGGACCTGGGCGATTTTTCGGACGTCGAGATCATCGAGGTCCTCGTCGGCGAAGGCGACCGCGTCGCGCGCGAGGACGGACTCGTTACCCTGGAGACCGACAAGGCCTCGATGGACGTGCCGTCCCCGGACGACGGCGTCATCGAGTCGCTCTCGGTATCGGCGGGCGACCGCATCAACAGCGGGGACGTCATCGGCAGGATGAGCGTCGAAGCCGCCGGGTCGGCGGAACCGGAATCCGATTCTCCGGCTGCGGCGCAGGTGCCGGAAACGCCCGAGCCGCCGCCCGAGTCGCCCACCGCGGAAGCCGGCGGCGAGCGGACGCTGGTCGTGCCTGACATCGGCGATTTCAACGATGTCGACGTCATCGAGGTGCACGTCTCGGAGGGGCAGGAGATCAGCGCGGACGATCCGCTGATCACGCTCGAAACGGACAAGGCGGCCATGGACGTTCCCGCGGAGGTGGGCGGCAGGATAGCCTCGGTGCTGGTCGCCGTCGGCGACAAGGTGTCGAAAGACTCGCCGATCGCCGTGATCGAGGCTGCCGGCGGCCAGGCGAAGGCCGCCGCTGAACCCACCGCGGCAGCGCCTGCACCGCAGCAGGAAGCGAAGCCGGCGGCGCCTGCCAAACAATCCGCACAGCCAGCCAGGCAGGCCGCGCCGTCGGCGCCCGGCAAGCTGCCGCCGATCAACGAGGCCGGATTTGCACGGGCCCACGCGAGCCCGTCGGTGCGCAAGCTTGCGCGCGAGCTCGGGGTGGACCTGGCCCAGGTCAAAGGTTCCGGACCGAAGAAGCGGGTGCTGCACGACGACGTGAAGGCCTTCGTCAAGGCGATCCTGACAGGCCAGGCGGCGGCGCCCGCGGGCGCCGGACTGCCGCAGACGCCCAAGGTCGACTTCGCGAAATTCGGCGAGATCGAGCTGCTACCGCTGACCCGTGTCCAGAAGATTTCCGGTCCGCGGCTGCAGGCCAGCTGGATCAACCTGCCGCACGTGACGCAGCACGACCTCGCCGATATCACCGACCTGGAAGCGCGGCGCCAGAAGCTCAAGGGGCCGGCGAAGGAGAAAGGCATACCGCTTACGCCGCTGGCCTTCATCCTCAAGGCCTGCGTGGCCGCGCTGCAGGAGTTCCCCAAGGTCAATGCTTCGTTGTCCGATGACGGCGAGAACCTGGTGATGAAGAAGTACTGCCACCTCGGGTTTGCCGCTGACACGGACCAGGGGCTGGTGGTCCCGGTGATCCGCAATGCCGACCAGAAGGACGTCTACGAGTTGGCCAAGGAACTCGGCGAGCTGTCACTGGCGGCGCGCGAAGGCAAGCTCAAGGCGGACCAGATGCAGGGAGCGACGTTCACGGTCTCGAGCCTCGGCGGCATCGGCGGCACAGCGTTCACGCCGATCGTGAATTCGCCGGAAGTCGCGATCCTCGGCGTATCGCGGCACACGATGCAGCCGGTCTGGAACGGTGAGAAATTCGCGCCGCGGCTGATGCTGCCGCTGTCGTTCTCGTACGACCACCGCGTCATCGATGGCGCCATGGCCGTGCGCTTCACGACATTCCTCGGCGAAGCACTCGGCGACGTCGACGCGCTGTTGCAGGCGATCCCCTAGTGGCGCAGCGAATCGAACTCCGGGTGCCCGACCTGGGCGATTTTGCCGATGTCGAAATCATCGAGGTGCTGGTCTCCCCGGGCGACACGGTCGCCGTGGAAGACGGGCTGGTCACGCTCGAGACGGACAAGGCGTCGATGGATGTGCCCGCATCGCATGCGGGCAAAATCGTGTCGATGGAAGTCGCGGTCGGCGACACCGTGTCGACCGGCGACGTCGTGGCTATCATCGAGGCCGAAGCGTCGCAGCCATCTGACGAGGAGGACGGCGAAGACTGGTCGGTACGCACGCAGCGCATGACGGCCGAGGAGATCAAAGCCGCGACCGGTGCAGAAGTTCGCGGTGATGCGACGCATTCCGCGCAGCTCGTCGTAATCGGCTCGGGCCCCGGCGGCTACACGGCTGCGTTCCGCGCCGCGGACCTGGGACTGGACGTCATACTGGTGGAGAAGGACCCGTATCTCGGCGGCGTCTGCCTGAACGTGGGCTGCATCCCGTCGAAGGCACTGCTGCATGCAGCCAAGGTCATCGACGATGCGGCGGCGATGGCGGCTCACGGTGTCGTGTTCGGCCCGCCGAATATCGACGCTGCGAAGCTCGTCGACTGGAAGAACAGTGTCGTTGGCCGCCTGACGGGCGGCCTCGCGCAGCTCGCGAAGCAGCGCAAGGTTCGCATCATTACCGCGTACGCAAAGTTCCAGTCTGCAAATCGCCTCGAACTCGACAACGGTGAGACGATCGCGTTCGAGAAGTGCATTATCGCGGCGGGATCCGAGCCCTTCATGCTGCCTGGTCTGCCCGACGACCCGCGCATCGTCGATTCGACGGGCGCACTCGAAGTGCACCCGCTGCCGAAGAGCCTGCTCGTTGTCGGCGGCGGCATCATCGGTCTCGAGATGGCCTGTGTGTACTCGGCGCTCGGCGTCGAGGTGAGCGTGGTGGAACTCATGGACTCGCTGATGCCGGGCACCGACAAGGACCTGTTGCGGCCGTTCCTCAAGATCGTCAAGCCGCGATACAAGAGCATCATGGTGTCGACCAAGGTGACCGGCATGCGCGCGACGGATGCCGGCATCGAAGTGGATTTCGAGGGCAAGGACGCGCCGGATAGCGGCGTCTACGAGCGCGTGCTCGTGGCGATCGGCCGCCGCGCCAACGGCGACAAGCTCGACGCCGCGAAAGCCGGCGTCAAGGTCGATGAGCGCGGCATCGTCGCGGTGGACAAGCAGATGCGCACCAATGTGCCGCACATCTTCGCCATCGGCGACCTGGCCGGCGGGCCGATGCTGGCGCACAAGGCCACGCACGAAGCGAAGGTTGCAGCCGAGGTTGCCGCGGGCGAGAAGAGCTATTTCGACGCGCGCGTCATACCGTCGGTCGCGTACACGGACCCCGAGGTTGCGTGGGTCGGGCTGACCGAGACCGAGGCGAAAGAGAAGGGCATCGACTACGGCGTCGCGAAGATTCCGTGGGCGGCGAGCGGCCGTGCGCTGTCGCTGGGGCGCGATGAAGGCTTCACGAAGCTGCTGTTCGACAAGAAGACCGACCGCGTGCTCGGCGGTGCGATCGTCGGCCCCAGTGCCGGGGACCTGATCGCGGAAATCGGCCTCGCCATCGAGATGGGGGCCGACGCTTCGGATATCGGCCTCACCGTTCACCCGCACCCGACGCTGTCCGAGACGGTGGCATTCGCGGCCGAGGGCTACGAAGGCACGATCACGGACCTCTACATGCCGAAGAAGAAGTAGCGCCCGACAGGCTGCTAGCGCTGCAGGAAACGGCGCTCGACGGCGTACAGCACGAACCCGACGGCAAGCAGCATGCCGACGGTGCGCCAGTTCTCCGCGGTCGCCTGAGCGGTCAGCCAGAGGCATATCGCGAGCCCGACGAGCGGCAGCAGGTAACCGCCCCGAATCCGGTAGGCACGCGCTTTCATCGTGTCGTCGGCGCGGTTCCTGATGATCGGCAGCGAAGCGATGCAGACGATGTAGGACAGCATCCGCGACAGTGAGCTTGCGACGGCGAGTTCGACGAACGATCCCGTCAGCGCCATCGCCAGGGCAAGCCCGCCCATCACGAGGATCGAATGATCGGGCGTCGCGTATCTCGGATGGACGTTGCCGAACCAGGCGGGCAGCAGCCGGTTCTCGGCAAGCGAGAAGATCAGCCGCGGCGCGGCGATCATCGTGCCGGCGAGATTGCCACCGATGGAGAACACGGCCGCCAGCGTGATCACGATCGCGCCGGCGGGCCCGGCGAGCGCCCGGCCCACGTCGACGAGCGTGGCGTCCGCATAGGTGTCTTCCGGGATCACGGAGATGAACACCAGTACGATCAGGAAGTACAGCAGTCCGGTACCGATCACGGTGCGGATGAGCGCACGCGGCAGTACGCGGCGCGGTTCGGTGGTTTCCCCGGCGGTTACGGCCATGGTCTCGAAGCCGACATAGGCATAAACCAGCAGCAGGGTGGTTCCGCCCAGGTCCTCGATGACGGCCGACGCCGACGGAATCAGTGTGCCGGTCGTCACGTGCTGCAGGCCCAGCAATACCAGCAGTATCAGCGGCAGTACCTTCAGCACCGTGAAGAAGCCCATGGTGCGGACGCCGTCTTTGACGCCGAGGATGTTGGCGTATGTCAGGCCCAGCGTGACGATGCTGATGACCGTCGTGCGGCCGATACCCTCACCGAACCATGGGTACAGCGACCCGAGGTAGATCGCCATGACATTGGCATTCGCGGCGAACGCCGTCATGCGGCTCAGGAACAGTACCCATCCCGTGCCGAAACCGGCGAGCGGACCGAATGCGTAGCTGGCGTAGAGCACGGGGCCGCCCGAGTCCCTGAAGTAGCTTGCGAGTTCCGCGAAGGTCAGAACGACGGCGAGAAACACGACGCCGACGGCGAGAAACAGCCACGGGCTGAGCAGGCCTGCGTTCACTGCGACCTTGCCCGGCAATGCGAAAATGCCGGCACCGATCATCGCATTCAGGACGAGGAACGCGGCGCCGAAGAATCCGATGTCCCGGCGCAGCTGCGCGCCCTTGTCGTCAGTCATGCCATCCCCATGATGTATTTATTGTGCGCGCGACCGGGTGCATTATACGCAGCAATGCAGCGCGTTACGGTGCTTAGCGAAATCGACAAGGATTCGACATGCAGGACTTTCCCCATCACTACAAGACGACCGCCTCGGCGCGTCATGACAGCAATGTAGAATTAGCCAGTCCGGGACTGCCGAATCTTCCGGCAGCTGCTCCCGCCGAGTTTGGCGGTCCGGGTGATCACTGGTCCCCCGAAACGCTGCTGGCGGCCGCGGTTGCGTCTTGCTTCAAGCTGTCTTTCAAAGCGATCGCGAGGGCAGCAAAGTTCGACTGGCTCGCGATAAGCTGTGATGTCGTGGCCGTTCTCGACAGGGTCGATAAGGTCACGCAGTTCACCGAATTCCATCAAACGGTAATCCTCGAGATCCCTGCGGGATCGGATGAGGCCAAAGCGATGCGCCTGCTTGAAAAAGCGGAGCGCTCCTGCCTGATCACCAACTCCCTGACCGGCGTGACTCATCTGAATGCAACGGTACGAGTGTCCGACTGAATGGAATCCCGGAAGCTCTACCCGATCCTGACCTACGCGGGCGTGCTGCCGTTTATCGGCTGTGCCTTGCTGCCGCTCGTCGGCTTACGCGAAATCTGGAATCTCGGCAGCTTCGACCACATTGCGGCGGCGTACGGTCTTGCCATCGTATGCTTCCTGTGCGGTGCGCACTGGGGGACGTACCTCTACAATCGTACGGCTGCGCCGGACAACCTGTTTATCACGAGCAACGTTATCGTCGTCGCCTGCTGGTTCGCTTTCCTGATGGCGGCGCAGGCGATCACGCTGTTCGTTCTGATCCTGGCGTTCCTGTGCCTGCTTGTTATCGACTACCGCCTGCTGCGGGCCGACCTGCTGACGGACTATTATTTCCGCATGCGCGCTACGGCGACGGTCATTGCCGTCGCCGCGCTCGCAATCATCATAGCGCTAGTTTGACGATCCCACCCTGCTTCATAATCAGGGCGAGGCCGGTCTCCGGGTTGCGCAGCACCGAGATGTCCTCCAGCGGCTCACCGTTGATGAGCAGCAGGTCCGCAACCCAGCCCTCGCGAATCTCCCCGAAATTTCCCCAGCGGTTGAGCTTGCCGATCATGCGGATGATCTCGGCGCTCTCGGAGGTCGCCTGCACCAGGACTTCGGCCGGCGTCCAGTATTCGGCGCGTTCGGTGAATTCGCGCGTCAGCATCGTGTAGCCGCCCTGGATGAAGTCCGTACCGAAGCCGGTCTTGATGCCGTATTTCTTGATGAGACGGATGAGGTTCTCCTGCCCGGCGAGAACGGCCTCGAGCTTGCCGAGATTGCGCTCGCTGATGCCGGGCAGGTCCTGCAGGGTGCGAAAAATGACGAGCTGCGTGCTGATGACCACGCCCTTGTCGGCAACGAGCTTCGCAGTCTTGTCGTCAATCAGCAGCCCGTGCTCGATGCACTTCACGCCGTTGACCACGAGGCGCTCGATCGCTGCGCTGGTATAGGCGTGAGCGAGCACGTAGGTGCCCCAGTCGCTGGCCGCCTGCACGGCGGCGCGGATCTCGTCGGGCGAGGGCTGCAGCGAATGGATCGGGTCGAATTCCGACATGACGCCGCCGCCACCCATGATCTTGATCTGCGTCGCGCCTGCCTTGAGGTTCTCCCGCGTCGCCATGAGTGTCTGGTCGACGCCGTCGGCCAGGATGGAGCTGCCGGATTCGAGGTAGGGCGTTCCGCCGACGAGGGTGGGGTGGGGATCGTGCGGCGCACGGAAGTCGCCGTGGCCGGCGGTCTGGGAAATGACGGCACCGGAAGGGAACAGGCGCGGTCCGTAGATCACGCCGGCTTCGATTGCGCGGGCGAAGTCCGGGTGAGTGCCACCCGCGTCGCGGATGGTTGTGAAGCCCGAGTCCAGGTAGTGCTTCGCCATCGCGGCGGCATTCGCGCCGGCGACGGTGGGGTGGTATTTCTCCATGCTGCGAGGGTTCTGGCCGGCAAGATGCGTATGCAGGTCGATGAACCCGGGGGAGAGCACTCTGTTGCCGCCGTCGATAACCCGGGCGCCTGCGGGAGATTCAATTCGATCTTGCGAGACTTTATCGATGATGCCGTCAACCACCAGGACGTGGCCCGGCTTCAGCTTGTGGTCGACACCGTTGAAGATCCGGACGTTCTCTATCAGGATCGTTTGTGAGAAGGCCGCAGTCGAAATCAGGCCAACGAATATAGCCAGCGCAATACGAAACATCGTCCCCCCTTTTGCAGTGTCGCGTGTTGTGCGCGCTCGATCAGACATCGAAATTACCACTACAGCGCGGTGTATAGCCAGACGCGCCAATGTCCGCTGCCCTGCAAAGGAGCCAGATCAGCGACTCGATAGAGGAAGTCCTGGATGGCCGCGTCCGGCCACAATCAGGTATTCCATTCGAGTGGTTCCGCAGGCTCAAGATGAGAATTTCATGCGTTCATTAGCCCGCTCTGCAGTATTCCGTCGAAGATGAACTGAACCGCCAAGGCACACAGCAGCACACCAAAAATGCGGGCGATGACGTGCATCCCGGTGATCCCGAGCACTCTTTGGAGCTGGCTGGCCAAGAGCATCGAAATGAAGGTAGCGAGTAGTATTACCAGAAGTGATCCGATCACGATTGCTTTCAGTACGAGATCGCCGCCCGTGTCTGCCATCAGCAGAATCGTTGCGCTCATTGCGCCGGGACCGGCCACTAAAGGCATGCCGACAGGAAACGCAGAAATATCTTCTTTGGTGGCCGCTTCCTGCTCTTCTTCTTCTGTCGTCGATGTGCCGCCCGACGAGCGTGCGAACACCATGTCAATTCCGATCAGAAGCAGCAAGATTCCACCGGCAGTTCGTAGCGCTGCCAGTGAAATCCCAAAGCCAGTCAATAGTGCTTCACCGATAAGCGCGAAAACCAGCAGGATTGCGGAACCAATCAGTATTCCACGTATGGCCATTGAGCGCCGGTGACTCGGATCTGAAGATGCGGTCAATGCGGCAAAAATGGCCGCAACGTCAAGCGGACCTATCGTCGCGAAAAAAGTCGCCAAGGCGATACCAGCGGTTTCAATCAATTGACCAACCTGCCAAGAACCACACGGAATTATTCTTCTGCAAACCCGGGCACCCAACTCTGTGTTGCTATCGTCGAACCGCCGGCGGCACATTTCGCCTCGGGTCAGTAGCAGAGATACTAGCTCAAAACAGACGACCGGCGGTGAACAGTCTCGAAGCGGTTGCGGACCGATCTACACAGAGTTCTGGCAGCGCCGTGAAGATCGTCGGCTATCCTCGCCCGCGTCGCACTCACTTCTGCGATCTTTCATTGTCCTTCATGGCCTTCACCTGTTTGTAGTACTTCCCGAGCGCGCGTCCCTGTGAGCGCTTCTCAGCGATAGACGCACTGTGGCGTTGATTCTCGCGGAGCAGCTTCCGGTAGTTTTGCAGGCGGCGTGCATCGATGTCGCCGTTCTCGATGGCCTTGCGAACCGCGCAGCCCGGTTCGGACTCATGATGGCAGTCGGAAAAGCGGCACTTTGACGCCACGGTCTCGATGTCGTCAAAGACGGACGCCAGTGCCGCGTCGACGTCCGCGACCTTCAGTTCCCGCATGCCCGGAACGTCGATCACCAGCCCGCCGCCGGGGAGTCGATGCAGCGCGCGGTAAGTCGTCGTATGGCGACCCTTCTTGTCGTCCTCTCGGATTTCACTCGTGTTGGCGAGCGTCGCTTCCGCCAGTGAATTGAGCAGCGTCGATTTGCCGACGCCTGACGAACCCACCAGCGCGACGGTACTGCCGGGCTCTATCCAGGCCATCACGCCGTCAAACGTGCCCTTGTCCAGGGCATTGACCCGCTCCACGTGAACGCCCGACTGGACGCTGCGCGCTCGCTCCGAGTAGGAGTCCGGATCGTCGCACAGGTCGATTTTCGTAAGTACGACCACCGGTATCACGCCCGCTTCTGTCGCGAGAGCGAGGTACCGTTCGAGCCGGGATTCCTTGAACTCTTCGTTACATGACGTCACCACGAAAAGGACGTCGATGTTGGCGGCGACCAGCTGGATCTCGGCTTTTTCGCCGGCGGCTACGCGTCGAAACAGGCTCTTTCTCTCTAGAACCCGCACTATCCTGGAACGGTGATCGTCGAGTACTGCCCAGTCTCCAACGGTCGGCCTGTCCTCGGGTGCAGCGCTGCGCAAGGACGAAGCAAGCGGGATCGAGCGTTCCACTGAGCCGTCGGAAACCGTGACTACCGAGCGTTGAACCTCCGTTACCCGCACGATACGGCCGTCTTCGAGTTCCGCAGGTGATGCCTGCCGGGCAAAAAACGGCACGAGGCCGAAGTCCACGAGTGAGGTATCCATCAACGGCGCATCAACATGGAACTCTGGATGGAGTGGTGAAAAAGCGCTGCGCCTGTGCAGCGATTATTGTGACCGATTGTAACTCAACGGCCGCCCTGCGGCGGATGGCACAATACCAGCAGTCCAGCGATTCGCGAGTTACCGCAATTTGCGGGACAAAACCTCGTCGATGCTCAGTTTCCCGCCGCCGATGAAGAGCAGCGGAATCAGCATGGCCAGGAACAGCAACGGCACGCGGTAGTTGCCGAAGCCCTTGTCGGTGATCGCATAGCCTTTCCAGAGCTCGGCCAGGCTGGACCACTCGCCGGGCCAGTGCACGCCGAAGATCGCAACGATCGTGAGAATGATGAGGCTGAACGCCCAGAATCGCGTGAACAGGCCGACGAACAGGCACAGGCCGCCGATCATTTCCGTCCAGGTCGCGAGAAACCAGCTGATCTCCACGGGGACGACGTTGAACGGGAACGGGAAATTATCCTGCACACTGCCGAACCAGTTGCTGCCGTTGAACTTGCTCAGGCCGGCCTTGAAGAACTCGTAGGCCATCAGCAGGCGGATGGGGAGGAGGGCCACCCAGTCGCCTGCCGGGTCGAGAACGCCGACAACACTACTCCACAAGGCTTTCAGCTTGTCCATTATCAGGCTCCGTTAGCCGGCGCTGCGGGCGCCGATCAGAATGTCGAGGGATCGCATTTCCTGCATCGCGGACAGGCCGTGCGCGATGAATGCATTGCTATCGGGATAGTTGATGTCCGCAGCCAGCTTGCGCAGCAGCGCCTCGCCGGTATCGCCGGCGTCGTTCTCGTCGATCGCGTTCAGCAGCCCGGCAGTTATGGCATTCAGTTCGAGGAAACCGACCTTGTCATCGGCACTCCGATACACGGCGAGGTACACCGGCTGGTCCGCGGGTGCGTCCGGCAAAAAGGCCCTGGAGATGCGGTGAACCGGGTACTGGTAGGCGTACGCCCAGGCGAGCTGCGACTTGACCGGAATGCCATGGAGCAGGTCGCCGTCAGGATCGACGCCATCGATGTCGTTCGTTTCCTCGGAGATCGACAGCGCGAGTTCGATGTACTCGTAATGTGCGAGCTCGACGAGAAACGGGAAGTCGTCGTCGCCGGGTTCGTATTCGTTCTGCAGGAAGTCGAGGAACTCGGCTGGCAGCTCGAGGAAGTAGGGCGTCTGCGCCTGGTGCCGCCGCATGAAGCTGCGGATCAGGCGATTCCAGTGCTCTTCGCTGTGCAACTTCTTCAGCACCGGGAACATGTTCGACAACAGGCTCTGCAGGTTGTTGAAGAAGAGCTCTCGGTAGATCGCCATGCGACGGTCCTCGATGCCCTCGGGCGCCGGCGCGTTTTGCGGGTCGCGAATGTGCGCTGCGAAAGCGTATTGCTGCTCCTGGAATTTCGGCCGCTCAGCCATTGGCGGCCTCCGCGGGCTTTGCGTGCTGCTGCAGTTCCTTGATACGGCGGACTTCGCCGATCAGTTCTGCCATCGGCGGGAAGTTGAAGTCGCGTTCCAGCAGGGTGGGAACCGGGCCAAAGTGCGCATACGCATCTGCCAGCAGTCCCCAGGCCTGGTCGTCGACAGCCGATCCATGCGTGTCGACGCGCAGGTCCTCGGCTTCGGCCAGGTGCCCCGCGATGTGGAAATAGCGGATGCGTTCGGCCGGCATCTGCAACATGTAGTCGTGGGGGTCGTAACGATGGTTGATGCTGTTCACGACAATGTTGTTGATGTCGAGCATCAGGTCGCAGTCGGCTTCCTCGAGCACCGCCTTGACGAAGTCGGCCTCCGGCATCGAGGTGTCGGTGGGCGTGTAATAGGAGACATTCTCGAGCGCGATGCGTTGTTCCAGTATGTCCTGCACCCGCCGCACGCGTTCGGCAACGTAGCCTACGGCTTCCTCGGTGAACGGAATCGGCATCAGGTCGTAGAGCTGCCCGTCATCTCCGCAGTAGCTCAGGTGTTCCGAGTACATGCGGATGCCGTGCTCCGACATGAAGTCCTTGATGTCCCGCACCAGCTGCTCGTCGAGCGGCGCAGGCCCGCCGATTGACAGCGACAGGCCATGGATGACGAACGGGTAACGTTCCGTGAACCAGCGAAACTTCTTGCCCAGTGCGCCGCCCACGTGGATCCAGTTCTCCGGCGCGACTTCCATAAAGTCGACGTCCGCAGGAGGATCCGCCATCAGCTTGTCGGCGATGGGGCGCCGCAAGCCGAGGCCGGCGCCGCTGACGGGATACTGGGATTGGCTCTTGTTCATTGGTTCACCTGCTGGATTACGACTACAGACCAGCCCGGCGCCGCTTTTATTACAGGCGGCGCAGGCGTTCGAGGTAGAGGGCTTCGTCCGGGGCCCGGTTTGTGCTCTGGGCCTCCCAGAGTGTCTCCGCGAGGCAGTCGATCATCCGGTGTTCGGCCGCGTGCGGATCGCCAAGTCGCGCGGTCAGCTCCCGGTGGATCTTCGCTATGCCGCCAGGGCGGTCGGTCGCCACCTGCTCGCGGATGCCGAGATGCAGCCCCATGTGAAGGAACGGGTTCGTCTTGCCGCCTTCGGGCGTGAAGTCCCTGTCCAGGTCGCCGCCCGACAACGCGTCGTGGTACTCGGGATGCTCCGCGACCACGGCTGCGATCTGCGCCTCGAGCGGCGACAGGGGCTGCCCGGCGAGCTGCTTCTTCCAGGCGTCCGCGTACATCTTCCTGAGCTCGTGCCGGTCCTGGCCGAAAATCATTCGAGCTCCTTCCTGCGGTACTCGCACCACTCGACGATCGGGCAGCGCCAGCACTCGGGCTTGCGTGCCTTGCAGACGTAACGTCCGTGCAGGATCAGCCAGTGGTGTGCGTCCTTCCTGAACTCCTCCGGCGTGAGCCTGACGAGGCGTTTCTCGACTTCGAGCGGGGTCTTGCCTTTGGCGAGGCCAGTGCGATTCGACACGCGGAAAATGTGGGTGTCGACGGCGATCGTAGGCTCGCCGAATGCGGTATTCAGGATGACGTTGGCCGTCTTGCGACCGACGCCGGGAAGCCGCTCCAGGTCCTCGCGTTGCCGCGGTACTTCGCCATCGTGCTCTTCCAGCAGGATCCTGCAGGTCTTGATGATGTTCTCGGCCTTGCTGTTGAAGAGGCCGATCGTGCGAATGTAGGACTTCAGCCCGGGGAGACCCAGGTCGAGGATGGCTTGCGGCGTGTTCGCGACCTTGTAGAGTTTCCCGGTAGCCTTGTTGACGCCGACGTCGGTTGCCTGTGCCGACAGGATCACCGCGATCAGCAACTCGAACGGGGTCTCGTAGTTGAGCTCGGTGGTCGGGTGCGGATTCAGCTCGCGCAGGCGGCTGTAGAGGGCGGTGCGCTTGTCCCTGTTCACGTCTGCCGCGCCGGTTTTCGGTTGCCATCCAGGTAGTTCTTCAGTGCAACGGCGAGCGCAAGGCTGAAGAATGCGCCGGGGGGCAGGACGGCCAGCAGCCAGCCGCCGTCTGCGAGCACCAGGCCCGCCAACGGCTCGCCGCCGACGAGCTTGTCGAACTCTGCGAAGAGCGACCCCTTGCCGACCAGTTCCCGGAAGAAGCCGATAGCCATCAGCAGCAGCGCGAAACCCGCGCCCATGCCCAGTCCGTCGAACAGGCTTGCTACGATGCCGTTGCGGGATGCGAACAACTCCGCACGCGCGACGATGGCGCAGTTGGTGACGATCAGCGGAATGAAAATTCCCAGTGACCGGTCGAGCGCCGGAAACCAGGCCTTGAAGATCAGCTCCGTGCAGGTCACCAGGCTCGCGATGATCAGCACGTAGATCGGTACGCGGATCTCGGCGAGTATCCAGCGGCGCGTTGCGGAGACCAGGACATTGGAGCAGGTGAGCACCAGCAGGGTCGCGATGCCGAGTCCGAGCCCGTTGACGAAGGTCGAGGTGACGGCGAGCAACGGGCACAGGCCGAGCAACTGCACGAGACCGGGGTTTTCCCGCCAGAGTCCGGTCTGCATACGCTCGATGAACTGGCCCGCTATCACTCTGGCTCCGCCGTTGCCGGCATGTCGAAGATCTCCGCCTGGTGAGCGTCGAAGTATAACAACGTCTCCCGAATTGCCTTGATCACGGCGCGCGGTGTCACGGATGCCCCGGTGAGCTGGTCGAAGTCGCCGCCGTCGACGCGGAGCTGCCAGGCTCCGGCCGGCGGATTGCCGAGCGATCGGCCGTCGAACTGGTGCACCCAGGCGGAGCGCGAGGAGTCGATGCCGTCGCCGAGCCCCGGGGTTTCGCGATGCTCGAGGATTCGGACCCCGGTGACGGCGCCCCCGACGTTCACCCCGACCAGGATGCGGATCGGGCCCGCGTAGCCACCTGTCGCGGTGACGGCGAACAGGGCGGCGACCGGCGTACCCGCGGAATAGGCCCGGTAGATGATCGCCGGATCGTTGCCCGGGAGATCGTGCGGCGGCTCTACCGTGAGCCTGGTTTCGGTGATGCTGCCGTCGTAATCGACGTCGCCGAGTGCCGGTACCAGGCTCTGCTCCAGCCAGGCCTGTTCGTTTGCGGCAATGCGGTCCGTGGTCAGGCGGTGCGTCGCAGCCACGAGTGTCGCGCATATCGCGGCAATCGCCGCCAGCGTCAGGCCGCCTTTTGCCGTCCTCGGGATCATGACGCCTTCGTTTCCTTGCCGTGCCCGACGATGCGCGGGCGCGTAATGCGGTCGATGACCGGTACCGCCATGTTCATCAGCAGGACCGCGTACGCCACGCCGTCGACGTCGGCGCCCCAGGTCCGTATGGCGTAGATCAGGAAGCCGATGCCGGCCCCGTAGATGAGGCGGCCCTTCGGGCTGGCGGCAGCCGAGACCGGGTCGGTGGCGATGAAGAACGCGCACAGCAGTGCCGCGCCGCTGAACATGTGGAAACCCGGGCTCGGTTCGGTCCCCGGGCTGAGCAGCCACATGATTCCGGCGGGAACAAGCAGCCCGGCGCCGACGCCAAGCGGGATGTGCCAGCGTACGACCTTGCGGATCATCAGCCAGAAGCCGCCAATCGCAATAAAGTTGCCGATCCATTCCCAGCCGACGCCCCCGAAGTCCCCCATGATCGGCAGCGACCGTATTTCGGACGGCGTGCGCATGTCGTTGAGGCCGGACTTCATCGCGTCGAGGGGAGTGGCCCGGCTGATCTGGTCGTAGCCGAGCGCGTCCGGCAGCACCCCGGTCAGCGTGTACTGCAGCGTCTGCAGCGTCGTCAGGAACTGGTAGTCGATGTCGCCCATGCGCGGCGCCACCCAGAGGTTCAGGTGCATGGGGAAGGCGACCAGCACCACGACGTAGCCGGCCATCGCCGGGTTGAAGATGTTGAAGCCGAGGCCGCCGTACAGGTGCTTGGCCACGATGATGGCGAACAGCGCCGCGGTGGCCGTGACCCACCATGGCGTCAGCGACGGTAGCGCGAATGCCAGCAGCGCCGCGGTAACGAGTGCGCTGTAATCGGACAGTGCACGCATCGGCGGGCGCCCCCGCAGGCGCATCATCAGCGCCTCGCCGCCGGCGCAGGCCGCCGCGGCGACCAGCAGGTTGAATATCAGGCCCGGGCCGAAGAACCAGACGTGGGCGAGGGCGGCCGGTACGAGGGCCAGCAGGACCTGCTGCATTACGCCCGAGACGTTCGCAGCGGGTGCCAGGTACGGTGCTTCGCGGCGTTCGAAGTCCACGCTCAGTCCTCGTCCCGCTGGCTGCGTTTCATGATTTCCGCGATCGCGTCGGGACCGGCCTTCCTGGCGCGCTCCTTCTGGCGGGCAAGCTCTTCCTCGCGCTCGCGCTGTTCGCGCTGCAGGCGCTCATTGCGCGCCTCGTAACGTCGCCGTGCGCGCTCGGCGCGGGCCTTCTCGTCTTCCAGTTCGCGGATGCGGGCCTTCGCGACGCGGAATTCGTGGGTGAGGGGAATGTGGCTCGGGCAGACGAGGTCGCAACAGCCGCACTCGATGCAGTCGGTGAGCCCGTGCCGACGGAGTTCGCCTTCGTTGTCCACCCGGGCATACCAGGCGAGCTGCTGCGGCTGCAGCTGCACGGGGCAAACGGCTGCGCAGTCACCGCAGCGGATACAGGGCAGCTCCGGGCCACCAGCCGGAACCTCCGAGAGCACCAGTATGCAGTTGGTCGCTTTGACGAGCGGCACCCGGTCGGTACTCACTGACCTGCCCGTCATCGGGCCGCCGATGACGAGATGCTTCGCACTGCCGGTGTAGCCGCCGGCGAATCGCGCGATATCGGCGACGGGCGTGCCGATTCGCGCCCTGACGTTCATCGGCGTCGCGATGCCGTCGCCGGTTATCGTCGTGATACGGGAGATCAGCGGTTCGCCGTCCTGCAGCCAGTCGTGGATCGCGGCCGCGGTCCCGACGTTCTGCACCAGGCAGCCCGCATCGGTGGGCAGCCCGCCGGTCGGCACCTCGCGACCGGTCACGAGCTGGACCAGCTGGTCTTCGCCGCCCGACGGGTAGATCGTCGGAATCTGCTTGAGCACGAGCCGCTCGTCGCCGGCGTCGCTCATGGCCGCGGCGAGCGCCCGCAGCGCGTCGGGCTTGTCGCTTTCGACCGCGATGTAGCCGGTGTCCAATGCCAGCGCATGCAACAGTATCCGGGCGCCGCTGACGATGGCCTCGGCGCGTTCGCGCATCAGCATGTCGTCACAGCTGATGTAGGGTTCGCATTCGGCGCCGTTCAGGACCAGGTAGTCGAGTTCGCAGGATGCCGCGTGCATGAGCTTCTGGGCGGTGGGGTACACGGCACCGCCGAGACCAACAATCCCGCCCCGCAGGATTTGCTGCAGCACCGCTGTCGCAGGCAGCTCTGTGTAGGGCGTCGCTCTTTCTTTCGGTTCCCCGGCGCGATCTTCGCCGTCGCATTCGATTACGATGCACGGCGCCACATCGCCATGGCGGCTTGCGACCGGCCAGGGTTCAACCGCAACGACGGTGCCCGACGAGGAGGCGTGCACGGGCGCGCCGAGCATTGCGGCCGGTTCCGCGAGGAGCTGCCCCTTCAGCACGCGTTCGCCGATGCTGACTACCGGCTGGGCCGGTTCGCCGGCATGCTGGTCAATGGGCAGGATCAGCTGCTCGGGTACCGGCGCCGACTGGATCGGCAGCGACGTCGATTCGGACTTGTGAGCCGGGAGCCGCAAGCCGCCGTGCAGCTTGCCGAGGTCGTAGGTTGCAGCGGGACCGGGCACTAGGTGGCTCGCATGCTTATGCAATCGACGGGACACGGAGCCACGCAAAGTTCGCAGCCCGTGCATTCCTGCTCGATAACGGTGTGCATGAACTGGTGGGCGCCGACGATGGCGTCCACCGGGCAGGCGGCGCGGCAGTAAGTGCAGCCGATGCACAGCGACTCGTCGATGACCGCGACCGCGGGCGCCGCGGGCCCGGTCGCGAGCGGCGGCGATTCCGGGCGGCCGAGCAGGTCGGCGAGCCGCTGCACCGTGTCGTTGCCGCCTGGGGGGCAGAGATTGACCGCTTCGACGTCCTCGACGATCGCCGCAGCATAGGGCCGGCACCCCGGGTACCCGCACTGTGCACACTGCGTCTGCGGCAGGAGGTCATTGACGCGCTCGACGAGTTCCGAACGGTTCGCGGGCAGTTTGCGGGCGGCGAAGCCGAGGCCGAGCCCTGCGGCCAGCGCGAGGACTGTGAGGGTCAGGATGGCGGGCCACATGCGATATAGCGCCGCTCAGAGCCGCGCCATGCCGGCGAACCCCATGAACGCAAGCGACATCATGCCCGCCGTTACGAGGGCGATGGCAGCGCCGCGGAACGGCACCGGCACGTCCGCGGCGTCAAGGCGTTCGCGGATAGCGGCGAACATGACCAGTACGAGCGCAAAGCCGCCGGCGGCACCAAGCCCGTAGAACACGGACTGTACGAAACCGGTGGACTGCTGCACGTTGAGCAGCGCCACGCCAAGCACGGCGCAGTTGGTCGCAATCAGCGGAATATAGATGCCGAGCACCTGGTCGAGCAGGGGGCTGACGCGGCGCACCATGATCTCGGTGAACTGCACGCTTGCCGCGATGACCAGGATGAAGGCAATCGTCCGCAGGTACTCCAGACCGAGGGGTACCAGGACATAGACGTGCAGCAGGTATGCGGTTGCGGACGACAGCGTGAGCACGAACGCCGTCGCCAGCGACATGCCGGTTGCGGCCTCCAGGTTTCGCGATACGCCCATGAACGGGCACAGGCCCAGGAAGCGCATCAGTACGAAGTTGTTGACCAGTACCGTGGCAACGAGGATGACGAACAGTTCAGCCATGCAATGTCCCGGCGTTCACGCCGGCAGGTAAGTCGCTATTTGACCCGCATGCCCGGCGTTGCTCCTGCGTCCGGCGACAGCAGGAAGATGTCTTCTCCGCCGGGCCCCGCAGCCAACACCATACCTTCCGACACGCCGAAACGCATCTTGCGCGGCGCCAGGTTGGCGACGACGACGACGTGTCGCCCGACCAGTCTATCGGGCTCGTAGGCTGCCTTGATGCCGGCAAACACGTTGCGGGTCGAATCGCCGAGGTCGAGCGTCAGCGCGAGGAGCTTATCGGCGCCCTCGACCGGTTCCGCCTTCTCGATGCGCGCAATGCGCAGATCGACCTTCACGAAATCGTCGATGTTGATCGTGTCGTCCTTTTCGGCCGGCCCGGGCTGGTGAGTTTCCTTCGATTGCTCGATCATGCGTTGCACCTGCTCCGGTTCGACCCGCTTGAGCAGCGGTGTGAACTTGTTGATCTTGGCGTCGAGCAGCGGGGTCGAGGCGTCCGCCCAGTGCCACTCTCGTTCGCCGAGGAAGCGCCTCGCGTCTTCGGCGACGCCCGGTATCACCGGGGTGAGGTACACCATCAGGCTGCGGAACATGTTCAGTCCCTGTGTGCAGACCAGTTGCACCTCGTCGAGCTTGTCCTCGTCCTTGATCTTCACCCACGGTTTGTTGTCGTCGATGTAACGGTTGGCCTTGTCGGCCAGCGCCATGACCAGCCGCATCGCCTTGGAGTATTCACGGGACTCGTAATGGCCCGCCAGCGTTTCTGCGGCGGTCGCGAATTCCGCGAACAGCGCCTCGTCGGCGAGTGCGCCGGACAGGCGTCCGTCGAAGCGCTTGCTGATGAAGCCCGCGCAGCGGCTCGCGATATTGACCAGCTTGCCGACGAGATCGGCGTTTACGCGGGCGATGAAATCGTCGAGGTTCAGGTCGATGTCCTCGATCGTCGGCCCGAGCTTCGCGGCGTAGTAGTAGCGGAGATAGCCGGGATCGAGATTGTCGAGATACGTGCGCGCCTTGATGAAGGTGCCGCGTGACTTCGACATCTTCAGCCCGTTGACGGTCAGAAAGCCGTGCGCATACACGCTCGTAGGCGTCCTGAAGCCCGAGCCTTCGAGGACCGCCGGCCAGAACAGCATGTGGAAGTACATGATGTCCTTGCCGATGAAGTGATACACCTCGGTGTCGTGCCCCGGCCGCCAGTACTCGTCGAAATCGAGATCGTCGCGCCGCTCACACAGATTCCGGAAGCTCGCCGGGTACCCGACCGGTGCGTCCAGCCAGACGTAGAAGTACTTGTCCTCGGTGCCGGGAATGCGGAAACCGAAATACGGCGCGTCACGCGAGATATCCCAGTCCTGCAGGCCGGCCTCGAACCATTCGTCGAGCTTGGCCACCGCGTTCCTGTCGAGCATCGCGGATTCCATCCAGGCGCGCAGCCGATCTTCGTACTCGCTGAGCCGGAAGAAGTAGTGTTCCGACTTCCTCTTAACCGGCGTCGTGCCGGAAATGACCGAGACCGGGTCGATCAGGTCGGCCGGCGTGTACGTCTTGCTGCAGCTTTCGCAGGCGTCTCCGTACTGGTCCGGCGTCTTGCAGAAAGGGCAGGTGCCGCGCACGAAGCGGTCGGGAAGGAACATGCCTTCTTTCTCGTCGTAGGCCTGCTCGATCGTCTTCGTGTAGATGTCACCGGCTGCACGCAGCGCCTCGAACATCTCGACGGTCAGTGCCTCGTTCTCAGGGGAATGCGTCGTGTGGTAATTGTCGAAATCCACCCCGAACGCGGCGAAGTCGCGGACGAATTCCTCGCTGATGCGCGTCGTGAGTTCCTCGGGCGTCACGCCGAGCTCGCGCGCCTTGATCATGATCGGCGTGCCGTGCGCGTCACTGGCGCAGACGTAGGTGCAGGTGTGGCCGCGCAGTTTCTGGAAACGCACCCAGATGTCCGTCTGGATGTACTCGACGAGATGCCCCATGTGAATGGAGCCGTTGGCGTACGGCAGGGCGCTCGTGACGAGGATTTTTCTGGGTGCGTCGGTCATGGGGCGCGATTATGCCATGGGTAGTGGGAAAAGAGCCCGTCTGCGCGACCGTCTACTCCTCGTCTTTCATTCGCTGGAACTTGGACTTGTCGTTGGCCTGCTGGTAGGCCTCCTTGCCGGAGACGAGCCCCTGGCGCACGAGTTCCATCAGCGCGCTGTCCATGGTCTGCATGCCGACATTGCCGCCAGATTGCATGGCCGTCTCGAGCTGGTCCAGCTTGCCCTGGCGGATCAGGTTGGCGACCGCCGACGTGTTGATAAGGATCTCGAGTGCGGCGATACGGCCGGCATGCTGCTTGGTGGGCAGCAGCTGTTGCGATATGACGCCGCGCAGCGACGTCGAGATCATCGTGCGGATGTGGCTCTGCTTGTCGGCAGGGAACGAGTTAACGATACGGTCGACGGTTTGTCCGGCACCGTTGGTGTGGAGCGTTCCCATGACGAGAATGCCCATCTCCGCGGCGGTCACCGCGATGCTGATGGTCTCGAGGTCGCGCATCTCGCCGACCAGCACGACGTCCGGGTCTTCACGCAACGCGGAGTGAAGGGCCTCGGAAAAACTCGGGCTGTGCACGCCGATCTCGCGTTGGCTGATCAGGCAGCCCTGGGCCTTGTGAACGAACTCGACGGGATCCTCGATGGTCAGGATGTGGCCCTTGAGGCGCTTGTTCATCGCGTCGATCATGGCTGCGAGCGTCGTCGACTTGCCAGAACCCGTCTTGCCGGTGACGAGAATCATCCCCTGGGTATGGCGGCACAGTTCGTGGACGACTTTCGGCATGTTCAGGTCCGCTAGTGTGAGCGCCTGTGACGGGATGGCCCGGAAAATTGCGCCAATGCCGTTCAGGTGCCGGAACACGTTGACACGGAAACGCGACACTTCGGGGATCTCGTACGCAAAGTCGGCGGCGTCGTTCTGCTCGAATTCGCTTTGCGTTCCGCCATCCATGATTTCGTGCATGCATTCCCTGACATGATCGACCGCGAGCTTCTCGTTTTCGATGACCTGCAGGTTGCCGTGCACGCGCGCACGGACAGGATCGCCCGACACGAAGTGGAGGTCGGAGGCGTTGCGCTGCAATGCGGACGTCAGGTACTGGTCGATCTTCATGAGCCACCCAGGATTTCGTTGCCGCCGACATCGATCATCGGCACGACGTCGGTATCGGTAACGAAGCGCTGGAACTTCTTCTTGTCATTGGCAAAGCGGATCGCGTCGTCCGGGTCGATTTCCTTCTTCTGGATCGCCCGGAGAAGTGCGGCGTCCATCAGCTGCATCCCCTGGTCTGCGCCGGTCTGCAGCTGCGACGGTATCTGGTGGGTCTGTTCGGAAGTAATCATCTTCGCGATTGCCCGGTTGTTCACGAGGATCTCCAGCACGGCACGGCGGCCCTTGCCGTCGACCGTCTTGACGAGCACCTGGGTCACGACGGCTTTCAGGCTCATCGAAAGGAAGGCTTTGGTCTGCTCGCGCAACTCGCCGGGGAGCGCATCGATGATACGGTCGATGGTCTTGACCGCGCCGGTCGTATGCAGCGTGCCAAGCACAAGGTGACCGGTTTCGGCGGCCGTCATGGCCATCATGATGGTCTCCGCGTCGCGCAATTCGCCAACGAGGATCACATCCGGATCTTCGCGCATGGCCGAGCGAACGCCGTCTGCGAAGCTGCGCACGTGCGTATGCAGCTCCCGCTGGATGACCTGGGAGTTCTTGCTCGGGTGAACGAACTCGATCGGGTCCTCGAGACTTATGATGTTCAGGTTTCGCGTCTCGTTGAGGTGATTGATCATCGCTGCGAGTGTCGTCGACTTGCCGGTTCCGGTCGAACCGGTGACGAGCACCATGCCCTGGTGATAGTCGCAGAAATCGACCAGTACCTTGGGCATGCCCAGCTGCGACAGCGTCGGTACGGCGCCGGGGATGTGGCGGAACACGGCGCCGACGCCCGTTACCTTGCGAAACACGTTGACGCGAAATCGCCCGCCTTCCTCGGCGACGTAGGAGAAGTCGAGGTCGTGGCCCGCTTCCAGGCGCTCGATTTGCTGCGTCGTGAGAATTTCGCGTACATAGCCTTCGAGCTCGGTGTCGGATAGCTGCCGGAACTTGATGGGCAGCAGGTCACCGTTCATCCGCAGCATCGGGGGCACCCCGACCGCGAGGTGCACGTCTGAGCAACCCTGGGCCAGGCCGAGCTTCAGAAATGCGTCGATACGCGCCATATAACGCCGTTCATCCAATAAATCAGGAGCTTAAGAGTATCGTAGGCGGATTTCCGGCCGCTGGCCAGAGCGAGATCACATTTTGCGACATTGACCCCCTGGGACGCTACATATCGATGGCATCGAGCGCTTCGGTGAGTTCCGCCATTGACTGGTAGCGCTTGGTCTTGTCGACCGACATCGCCTTGTTGACGATCGCGGCGTATGCGTCGGGGATATTCGGGTTTATCTCCTGGCACTGTTTCGCCTTGCCCTGGACGTGCTGATACATCACCGACATGTGGTCGCCGCGACTGTACGGCGGGATGCCGGTCACCATCTCGTACATGATCACGCCCACGCTGTAGATGTCGGCGGTTTCGTCGACCTTCTTGCCGAGGATCTGCTCGGGCGCCATGTATTTCGGCGAGCCGATCACGTAACCGGTTTTCGTCAGCTGCGTGTCGCCGCTCGACGCGGCCGCTGCGACGCCGAAGTCCACGATCTTCAGCAGGCCTTCGTTGTTCACGAGCACGTTCGCGGGCTTCAGGTCGCGGTGGATGACGCCGGCCTGGTGCGCGACCGCCATGCCCGTGGCGATATCGCGCGAGAATTGCAGTGCCTTGGCGATGTCCATCGGCTTGTTGTCCGGGATTTCGCCGGACAGCGTGTGCGACGGGAAGTATTCCATGGAGATCGCGTACGAGCCCTGAAGGTTCAGGAAGTCGTAGATGCGGATGACGTTGCGGTGCGTGATCTTGCGCGAGTAGCGCAACTCGTGCACGAAGCGCTTCATCATCTCCTCGTCCGAGGAGACATTCGGGTTCAGGAATTTGAGGATGAGCCGCTCGTCGACAACTTCGTCCTGCATCAGCAGTACCGTGCCGAACGCACCCTTGCCGATCTTCTCGATGTACTTGTAGCGGCCTTCGATGACATCGCCGGGCTTGAGCTTGGAAATATCGAGCGGCAGGATCGGGGGCGGCACGGGAGCGGCGTTGTCGGGCACCGTGTCGTCGAGCGATGCGGCGGCGGTCCGCGCCTTGGCCTGCTGGTCGAGGAGCTTTTCGAGGTCCTTGTCGTCCAGCAGCAGCGTGCGCGTCTGGTCGCCGATCTTCTCGGCGCGCACGTTTTCGGCGAGCATCGTGGCCGAGAAGCGGGCATCGAGATCCTTGAGTGCCTTGTCGGCGATGTTGATGACCGTCGGCTCGTCGGCCTGCCTGATCTTCTGCAGGACCGTGCGCACGGTATCGGCATGCGATTCGTCAGCGAGTTTTGCGAGCGCCTTGACGGCTTCTATCTGGAGCTCGCGTTCGGGGCTTTTGAGCAGGGGCACGATCATGGGGATGTGCTTGTAGTTGCCGAGCTTAGCGAGCGCGCGCACCACGACCGTATCGGTTTTCGGGTTCTTGCCGAGCATCGACTCGAGTTTCGGCAGCGCCTTCGGGTCGCCGATCTTCGAAAGGGCATCGACGGCACGTTCGCGCACCCACCAGTCCGAGTCGTCCGTGGCCGCGATCAGGTGGTCGACGGCGCGTTCGTCTTTGGCGGCGTCGAGGATTTCGACCGCCGTGCGGCGGATTTCCTCGTCTTCGTCGCTGATCAGCGCGACCACGGAGTCGATGACCTTGGGCCCGCCGATCTCGGCCAGCGCGTCGCCGGCCCGCGAGCGCACCCACCAGTCGTCGTCCTTGAGCACCTCCAGCAGTTCCTTGACGGAGTTCTTGTCGCCCACCTCGTTCAGGACTTCGACAGCGGCGCGGCGCGGATACTCCGATTCGTCTTTCAGCGCTTCCGCCAGGTACCTCACCGTCTTGGGGTGTTTGATCTGGATCATCATCTCAACGGCCTTGTTCTGCACGTCGAGATCGGGGTCCTGGAGCAGTTTCGCGACGGCGGCAATATTGACGTTGCTGCCGCGCGAGGCGAGGGCGCTGAGTGCCGCCCCCCGCACCATCTTGTTCGTATCGCGCAGCTCTACTTCGAGTGCGGCGTTGATCTCCGGGCTGTCGAATCGCTTCAACAGGTTGATGAGATGGATCTTGACGACCGGGTCGCGCCCGCCCATTCGCGCGATCAGGTCGGGGACCATTTCCGGGCGGATGATGCGCTCGATGATCTTGAAAACCGCTGCTTTTTCCTTGACGTCGAGGTCGTAGGCGCGCTGCAGCAGCTCATGCACGCTGAGGTCGTCCTTGTGTACCTGCAGCACCTCGATCAGCGCCGGCTTCGACACCTCGACATCCTCGAACCAGTCGAGCAGCTGGTTCACGTTGTAGTCGGTCGTGCTGCAGAGCGCCCAGGCAGTGCCTTTCACAACCCGCTCGTTACCGTCGGACAGTCCCTCGCGGTAGTAGGCGAGGGTCTTGTCGTTGACGAGAGCCGAGAGGATGTCCACGTATACCATCGTGTGCGACTTGTCGGACATCGCGAGCGCGTCGATGACCTTCGGGATCACTTTCGGCCCGACCTTCTTGATCTTGGCGACGAGTTTGCGTGCACCCGCGCTGGTCGGGTCTTTCTCGGCGACGAGCTGCTGGATCAGCTGCTCCGACCGGAATCCGCCGAGCAGGCTCATTGGCGTCGTCCCGCACGGCCGCGCGCCAGCAATCGGGGGCGGACCGCGAGCGGCGTCCCTGCTATCTGACTATCCGGAGCCTTTCCTCTATGATTCGACAATCGTCTTGCTCATGCCCGCACGAAACGGGGCGTCGGCGGCGCCCCAACCGGCCGCTGACACTCCACTCTCAAACCCGATGCGGCGCATTATGCCACATCGCCCCGGCACACAATCCAGCCAAAGCCTTGAAAATTCAGGCTCAAGGCACAAGGCCTGCCACGATCAGGTACTTGGCAGCGTGCCGGCCTCGGTTACAATGTGCGCCCCGCCGATTCTCCCGGGAGAACCGGTTAATGGGAAATTTTACCTAATAAGGGAACCCGAAGTGTGACGGCGTCAACAGATTCCAGTTTAAAAAAGCTCGTCGAGTCGCTGCGATTGCCAGGCATCGACCATCCCCTCAGCGAAGTCGGCCGCGTGACCACCGCGGAGGTCAGTGATACCTCTGCGCGCGTTAGCGTCGAGCTCGGCTTCCCCGGCGAGGGCATGAAAACCCGCTGGCAGCAGCACATCGCAGACGCGGTGAAGTCGGGGACCGACGCCAGCGAGGTCGAAGTGGCGCTGACGTTCGCGGTTACCGCGCACGGCGTGCAGCGCAACCTGAAGCCGCTTGCCGAGGTGCGTAACGTGATCGCTGTTTCCTCCGGCAAGGGCGGTGTGGGCAAGTCGACGGTCGCGGTCAACCTGGCGCTGGCGCTGGCGGCGGACGGCGCCTCCGTGGGCCTGCTCGATGCGGACATCTACGGGCCGAGCCAGCCGCACATGGTCGGGCTGGTGGGTGAACGGCCGACGACAACGGACGGCAAAAGCATGGCGCCGCTCGAAGCGCTCGGACTCCAGGTCATGTCCATCGGCTTCCTGATCGATCCGGACCAGCCGATGGTGTGGCGGGGACCGATGGTGACGTCTGCGCTCAACCAGTTACTCACCCAGACCAGCTGGCGCGACCTCGACTACCTGATCGTGGACATGCCGCCCGGTACGGGCGACATCCAGCTGACGCTCTCGCAGCAAGTGCCGGTCTCCGGCGCCGTCGTGGTAACCACCCCCCAGGACATCGCGGCGATCGATGCGCGCAAGGGTCTCGCGATGTTTCGCAAGGTGTCGATCCCGGTGCTGGGCGTCATCGAGAATATGAGCACCCACATTTGCACCGCCTGCGGCCACGAGGAGGCCATATTCGGGGCCGGCGGCGCCGACGCCATGGTGCGCGATTTCAACGTCGAACTGCTGGGCAAGCTGCCGCTCGATGCGAGTATTCGCGAGCAGGCGGACTCCGGCAATCCGACGGTAGCCGCGGATCCGGAATCGGCGGCGGCCGAAGCCTTCCGCAGCGCGGCACGCCGCATGGCGGCCGCGCTCGCGATGCAGGGCAAGGACTACAGCGCCAGGTTCCCCAAGATCGTCGTCGAGTAGCGCCAGTGAGCATCAAGTCGGACCGCTGGATTCGCCGCATGGCGGCGGAACACGGCATGATCGAACCGTTCGAGCCCGGCCAGGTGCGCGAGAATGACAGCGGACGCATCGTTTCCTACGGCACGTCGAGCTACGGCTACGACGTACGCTGTTCCAGCGAATTCAAGATATTCACCAATATCAATTCCGCGATCGTGGATCCGAAGGGGTTCGACGAGACCAGCTTCGTCGACCTCGAGAGCGACGTCTGCGTCATCCCGCCGAATTCCTTCGCGCTGGCGCGGACCGTGGAGTATTTCCGCATTCCCAGGACCGTGCTCACGATCTGCCTCGGCAAGTCCACCTACGCGCGCTGCGGGATCATCGTGAACGTGACGCCGCTCGAACCCGAGTGGGAGGGGCACGTCACGCTGGAGTTTTCCAATACGACACCGCTGCCCGCGAAGATCTATGCCAACGAAGGCGTCGCGCAAATGCTGTTCCTCGAGTCCGACGAGCCCTGCGAGACCTCTTACAAGGACCGCGGCGGCAAGTACCAGGGGCAGACCGGCGTCACCCTGCCCAAGGCCTGAGATTTCCCCGGGGGGCGAACCGAACCCCCGAGTCCATTTATCCCGAACCGGGCTCTCTGTGGCTTACGTGGTTGCTTCGAGGGCGAACGGGGTGTTTGTCGACCGAAGTAAAGCGCAGCCGCGCGCAGCGCGGCGAGCCATGAGGGAGACAAATGCCCCGTTCGCCCTGGCACCGCCGTTCCGCGCGGTCCCAGGGGTCGTCGAGGATTGATAGTTCATAGGTCGAAATCGAGGACGACGGGTTCGTCGAGGGGTTTGCCGTCGAGCCAGGTCGCCCCGTCTTTCATCTGGAGACGTCCGGAGCCGAACCAGTCTGCCGCGGTGGGGTAGATCCGGTGTTCGACGGCCTGGACCCGCTGCATCAGTCGCTCGGGATCGCTGCTGGGGGCGACGCGGATGCGTCCCTGGAGAATTCTCGGGCCGCCGTCGAGTTCCTCGGTCACGAAGTGCACGGTGCTGCCATGATGGGTGTCACCGGCGTCGAGTACGCGCTTGTGGGTGTCGAGGCCCGGGTACAGCGGCAGCAGCGCAGGGTGGATGTTGAGGATGCGGCCCGCGTAGTGCTGCACGAACCAGGGGCTGAGGATGCGCATGAATCCGGCGAGTACCAGCAGCTCGGGTTCCCACGGCGCAATGGCGTCGGCCACGGCGCGATCGAATTGTTCGCGCGTTTTGTACCGCCCGTGTTCGATACAGCGTGTATCGATGCCCGCATTGCGTGCCCTTGTCAGCCCGTAGGCGTCCGGCCGGTTGGCGAACACGCCGGACAGTTCGATCGACATGGATCCCTGTGCAACGCGATCGATGAACGACTGCAGGTTCGTGCCGGATCCCGAAATGAGGATAGCCGTCTTGCAGTTGCCCGAACTCAAAGGTACTGCACCGGCCCGGAACCCTCGGCAATGCGGCCGATCTCCCAGGCCGACTCACCGGCCCCGGCGAGCAGCTCGATGGACTTCGCAACGTCCGCTGCATCGACGACCACGATCATGCCGACGCCGCAATTGAAGGTCCGGCGCATTTCATCGACCGCGATGTTGCCGGCTTCCGCCAGCCAGTCGAAGACCGGGCCTCGTTCCCAGGAAGCCGTATCGATCTCGGCATGCAGGGATTCGTCGAGTATGCGCGGCAGGTTCTCGGTGATGCCGCCGCCGGTAATGTGCGCGAGCCCCTTGATAGTAACCGCGCTCATGAGCTCGAGGACCGGTTTGACGTAGATTCGCGTGGGTGTGAGCAGGCGCTCGCTCGCGCGCAGGCCGTCGATGCGGCTGTCGCCGGCCAGTTCGAGCACCTTGCGAATCAGCGAGTAACCGTTCGAATGGGGACCGCTCGAGGCAATTCCAATCAGGGCGTCGCCGGCGGCAACCGTACTGCCATCGATGATCGCCTCCCGTTCCACGACACCGACGCAGAAGCCGGCGAGGTCGTATTCGCCAGCGGCGTACATGTCCGGCATTTCCGCGGTCTCGCCACCGATCAGGGCCGCGCCCGCCTGGCTGCAGCCGTCCGCGATGCCCCGGACCACGTCGGTAGCGACCTCGACGTCGAGCCTGCCGCAGGCAAAATAGTCGAGGAAAAACAAGGGCTCCGCGCCCTGCACCAGCACGTCGTTGACGCACATGGCCACCAGGTCGACGCCAATCGTGCCGTGCAGGCCCAGCTGCTGTGCTAGCTTGAGCTTCGTGCCCACGCCGTCGGTGCCCGAGACCAGTACCGGTTCCCGGTATCGTCCCGGCTGCAGCGCGAACAGGCCGCCGAATCCCCCGATGCCCGACATGACTTCCGCACGGCGGGTCGCGGCAACGATGGGCTTGATACGCTCGACGAGCGCGTTTCCGGCATCGATATCGACACCGGCGTCCCTGTAGGTGAGATTCTTATTGGCCATCGACAAGTGGCAATTTCTGAGAGGGCGATATAATAGTCGCTGGGCACCCATGGGGAAACCACCCTTGCTGATACACCTGCTTTTGTTTTCACCGGCCGCGACGCGCCGGTTCGTGGCCTGCTTTGCGCTGGTGCTTCTCACGATCGTGGCGCCGGGCGTCAGCGGCGCCGTCGAGGTGACCTCGCTGTACACGGCGGAAGTGCCGCTGGACCCGGACGCAAACGACCCGCGATCCACCGCCTACAAGGATGCGCTGGCCACGGTGCTGCTGCGTGTCTCGGGTTCCGGTGTCGGCGATGACCCGGAAATGATCGACCTGCTGTTTCCGAATCCTGCGTCCTACGTCGTGCAATTCCGGCCGGGCGAGGCGGACACGCTGTGGGTGACCTTCGACGGTAATGCCATAGAGGACATACTGCGCCGTAACGGGCAGGCGGTCTGGGGCAGCGATCGGCCGCTGACGCTGCTGTGGCTCGCGGTGGACTGGGGGCAGGGCGAGAGGGAGGTCGTCGGCGCCGATGACCCCGAGCGCAGCGACGACCTGGCGCGCACGATCGACCGCAACCGGCTGCTGCGGCAGCGTGTTCTGGACGTTGCCGCGCGCCGCGGGCTGCCGGTCGTGTTCCCGTTGCTCGACACCGAGGACCTCGCGAGGGTCACGTTCCCCGATATCTGGGGCGGCTTCGACGAACTCGTGCTCGATGCGTCACGGCGCTACGCGGCAAATTCCGTCCTCATCGGCCGGATTCGGGCCGATTCGGGGCAGCGGAATCGCTGGACGTACCACTTTGCCGGTGAAGAGCGCGCCTGGACGGGGGAGCCCGAACTCGTCATCAATCTCATTGCCGACATGCTCGCCGCGGAATTCGCCATCGGCGGCGACGCGACGGTGCAGAGCGTCGAACTGGGGATCGCGGGGATCAACACCGTGGATGCGTATGGCAGCGTGCAGCGCATGTTGGCGGGCCTGAACGTGGTCGAGAACTTCGCGATCACCGCGGTGGAGGGCGACCGGATCCGTTACCGGGTCCAGGCGCACGGCGGCGCGGAGCGACTGGCACGCGCATTGCGCCTCAACGGCTTGATCGAGCAGGACCGCTTCGACAGTGCGGCGGCTCCGGGGGCTGTGCCAGCCACATCGCTGGAATTCTTCTACAGTCCCTGATACCCCTTGCCCATGTATCTAGGCTGGATTCCAAACGCGATATCGCTGCTGCGCATAGCGCTTATCCTGCCCATCCTGATGTTGATCCTGCGCGGTCAGTATTCGTGGGCGATTGCGCTGTTTTTCTTTGCAGGGTTCTCCGACGGCCTCGACGGCTATCTCGCCACGCGCTTCAACTGGCAGACACGACTTGGCGGCCTGCTCGATCCGGTCGCCGACAAATTGCTGGTTGCGGGCCTGTTCATCACGCTGGCGTGGGTGGGGCAGATCCCCGCCTGGCTTGCGACGGTCGTGATCCTGCGAGACGTGGTCATCTTCGGTGGGGCGGTCGCCTACAACTTTCTCATCGAACCCGTGCACGGCGAGCCGTCACGGATCAGCAAGCTGAACACGTCGCTGGAGCTCATGTTCCTGTTCTTCGCGCTGAGTCACGCCGGCTTCGGCTGGCCGGATACAATCACTCTGACCGTGCTGGGCGCTTCGATACTGGTTACCGTGGTCATCAGCGGCGCGGACTACGTGTGGTCGTGGTCGCGGCGTGCACGCGCCGGAGGAAAACATGAAATCTGACCTGCGAATCAACTGGCTGGTGGCAATCGCGCTGACCGGCTGGCTCGTCTACCTGCTCGCGCCGATACTGACGCCGTTCGTCGCCGCGGCGCTGCTCGCCTACGTCGGCGACCCGCTTGCGGATCGACTGCAGAAACTGAAGTTGCCGCGTACCCTCGCGGTGGTCGCAGTGTTCCTGCTGACATTCCTGTCGCTCGGTTTGCTGATCCTGCTGATCGTGCCGCTGATTCGCGACCAGGTCGGGGCCCTGCTCGACGCGCTGCCTGCGATAGGCGCACAGGTGGAACAGGTCTGGTTGCCCTGGGTCGTGGAGACCTTCGGCATAGAAATCGGCGAGGACGTAGGCATAGGGCCGTTCCTCGCACGCTACAGCGAGATGGCCGGCAACTGGGGCGGCAAGGTGCTCCTCGGCGTTGCGGAGTCCGGCGGGGCGCTCGCGGCGGCCGTCATCAGCCTGTTCCTCGTGCCCATCCTGACGTTCTACATGTTGCGCGACTGGGACCTCATCGTTGCCCGCATCGGTGCGCTGGTGCCCATCAGCCAGCGCGACACGATCTTCGGCCTCGCCAGGGACGCCGACGACATGCTCGGCGCATTCCTGCGCGGGCAGGTACTCGTCATGATGGCGCTGGCGGCGATCTACTCGGCGGGGCTCAGCCTCGTGGGTCTCAAATTCGCGGTCGCCATCGGGGTCGTGTCGGGGCTGGTCAGTTTCGTGCCCTACCTCGGACTCGTATTCGGCGTGCTGCTGGCCTCGCTGACGGTGGTGCTTGAGCCCGACCCGCTGTGGCGGCTGGTCGGCGTATTTGCCACGTTCACGGTCGCTCAGCTTATCGAGGGATCGATATTGACGCCGAAGCTGGTCGGCGACCGGATCGGGCTGCACCCGGTACTGGTCATATTCGCCGTTGCGGCGGGTGGCCAGCTGTTCGGCTTCTTCGGCATCCTGCTGGCGCTGCCGGCAGCCGCCGTCCTCTCCGTCGTCGTGCGTTATGCCTACACGACCTACCTCAAGGAACATCCGGAGGAAGCCGAGGAGTTGCGAGAGGCGGCGGCTGAGGCCGGCCACGCACAGGCCGCCGAAAAGGACTCGTCTTGAGCCAACTTGCGCTGCCTTTACGGCTTGCCGATCACGCGGTGTTCGATACGTTCCTCGCTGCCGGTAACGAGCCCGTCGTGGACTATCTCAGGTCGCTGGTCGGCGCGGGACCGGGGCAGGGGGCCTGGATCTGGGGCGCTTCGGCGACCGGCAAGTCCCACCTGCTGCAGGCGACCTGCGAGCAATTCGCCGATCGTGCGGCGTATCTGCCGCTCGCAGACCTCGAGGAGGCCGGGCCCGCACTGCTCGAAGGGCTCGACTCCAGGCAGCTCGTCTGCATCGACGACGTTGATCGGGTGGCGGGCGACGAGCGCTGGGAGCACGGCTTGTTCGTACTTTGCAATGCGATGATGGAGGCCGGCCACCATCTCGTTGTCAGTGCCACGGCGCCACCGCGGGAAAGCGGCATCGTGCTCGCGGATCTTCGCAGCCGGTTCCAGCGCCTTGCGGCGTTCCATATCCGGCCGCTCGACGACGCGGCGCGCATGGCAGCATTGCAGCTGCGTGCCGGCCATCGCGGCCTCGAACTACCGGCGGAGACCGCGCGCTTCCTGATGGCCCGCAGCCGGCGGGACATGAAGAGCCTCTACGAACTGCTGGATAAACTCGATCTCGAGGCACTGCGCGCACAGAGAAAGCTGACGATACCGTTCGTCAGGGACGTCCTGCAGGGCGGCTGAGCACCCGGTCGCGGCTTTAGACGGCCAGCCGCTTCGCGATATCGGCAACGCGCTTGCCAAGCGCGCGCGCAAGCGTCTTCTCGTCGTCCGAGAGGCTGTCCTGCTTCCTGCTCCACGATACGTGGGAAGCGCCGTAAGGCGTGCCGCCGGTCGTCGTCGTCGACAGTGCCTTCTCCGTGTACGGCAGCCCGACATAGATCATGCCGTGGTGCAGCAGGGGCAGCGCCATGCTCAGCAGCGTGGCTTCCTGGCCGCCGTGCAGCGAAGAGGTCGAGGTGAAGGTACCCGCCGGTTTGCCCGCCAGGGTGCCCGCCAGCCAGGGCGTGATGGTGCTGTCGAGAAAGTACTTGAGCGAGGCGGTCATGTTACCGAAATGGGTCGGGCTGCCGAGCACCAGCCCTGCGCACTCCTCGAGGTCGGGCATCGCCACGTAGGGCGGTCCGGATTCGGGCACGGGCGCGTCGCGGGTTTCGGTGGTGCTGGAGACCGGCGGTACTGTTCGCAGGCGGGAGGCCATACCCGGTACCGAGTCGGCGCCATGGCACACTTCGCGGGCCAGCGCCTCCGTCATGCCGTAGTTGGAGTCGTAAAGTACGAGGATGTCGCTCATCCGGGCAGGACCTCCCTGACGTTTTCGGGCGGGCGACCGATGACCGCGGTTCCGGCGTCGTCGTCGATCACGATCGGGCGCTGCAAAACCCTGGGATGCGCCGCGAGCCAGTTCGCAAGCGCGGCGTCGTCGTTCAGGTCGGGCAGGTTGGTGGCGTTTTTGAAGTCGTCCTCGTTACGGCGCAACAGGTCCGCCACCGGCACGCCGAGGGTCGCCGCGAGCTCCTGGATGCGGCCGCCATCGGGCGGCTCTTCGAGGTACCGGACCACCGTCGGGGTGACCCCCGCATTCTCGATTAATTCCAGTGTTTTCCGCGACTTGGAGCAACGCGGATTGTGATAGATCGTGATTGTCATGATGCTGCACTGTATCTGGGATAAAACGAACTGCCGCGCACTCTAGCAGGCCCTTCGCGCTGCGTCAGCGCCGGATCGCCTGCTTGACCTGACCACGAGGCGTTGGTAGCTTTTTTCGGCTCCGCGTTTCAAAATGACAACAATGTCACCGATCCGATCAATATCTCGCCTTCTCGGCGCGCTTGCGCTGACTTTCGCACTTGCAGCGTGCGAGACGGCGCCGCCCGTGCAGGAGATGAGCGACGCGCGCCAGGCGATCACGGTTGCGCGTGAGGCCGGCGCCGCCGATTACGCGGCGATGGAACTGGCCGAGGCCGAGAAATACCTGCATAGCGCGGAGGAGAGGCTCGACCAGGAGCAATACCGGGAAGCGCGTCACGCGGCCCTGGAAGCCAAGTATCGCGCACAGAAAGCCCTGAAACTCAGCGAGGCCTCGAAAGACAGCGGCGGGGACTGAGCCTGCATGCCGCCGGCCCGACTATTCACCATCAAGGGGCGCGTGCAGGGCGTCTTCTTCCGCGCCAGTACACGCAACGTCGCCGAATCCCTCGGCATTACCGGCCACGCGATCAATCTTCCGAACGGCGAGGTTGAAGTACTGGCCTGCGGCGGCGCCGATGCGCTGGATCAGCTCGCGGAGTGGCTGCAGGACGGGCCGCCGCATGCGCGCGTCGACGACGTGACCGCGCTCGACGTGGACCGGCAGCCGCCGAGCGGCTTTCGCACAGGTTAGGACGGTACCGTTAACAGGCCCTAGGCCTGGAACCACTTTTTCGACAGCTTGTCGATCACCTTGTTCGGGTATTTGCGCTTCCCGAGGCTGCCGTTGTAGCGGCCGAGCGCGCGGCGCAGGTCGCCTTTTTCCTTGTCGTAGTAGTAACGCAGGATCGTGCAGCCGTAGCGCAGGTTGGTATCGATGTGCAGCAGGTTGTCGTCCGGACGGCCGATTTCCTCGAGCCAGAACGGCATGATCTGCATCAGGCCGATGGCGCCTGCAACCGAGATGGCGTAGCGGTCGAAATTGCTCTCCACCTCGATCACCGCGAGTATCAGCTCCGGCGGGAGCTCCACGCGGCTGGCTTCGTAATGCACCAGGGTCAGTATCTCGACGCGCTCCTCGGGATCGCGGACCTGGCGGGCGAGGCGACGCGACATGTCGGTCAGCCAGACCTCGGCGTCGAAGCGGTCGGGGAACGTATCCACTTCGGTGGCCGCCTTGCGCAGGATTTCGCGCAGCTCCGGATCGGGTTGCTGCTCGGCGAACAGCGCCCCGGGCAGCAGCAGCGCTGCCAGCAGGCCGATAACTCCGATTCTCGCAAGCGTATTCATGCGCAAAAACTTATTCGATAGGAAACATTAGTTTATGGCGTGCTCCTGAAGCAGTTTGAGAGCTTCATCACGGTTCAGATTGCGCGATTCGCTGTCGCGACGGTGGCGGTACTCGAATTCGCCGTTTGCCAGGTTGCGTTCGCTGATGACCAGCCGGTGCGGAATGCCGATCAGCTCGGCGTCGGCGAATTTGACCCCGGGCCGTGCGTCGCGGTCGTCCAGCAGCACATCGAAGCCCAGCCTGGTCAGCTCGGCGTAGAGCGCCTCGGCCGCCTCGCGGACGATTTCGGAGCGGTGCATATTGATCGGCACCAGCACAACGTTGAACGGGGTGAGCGGTTCCGGCCAGATGATGCCGCGCTCGTCGTGGTTCTGCTCGATCGCGGCGCCGACGATACGGGTGACACCAATGCCGTAGCAGCCCATCTCCAGCGTGCGTTCCTTGCCGTCGCTATCGAGCACCCTGGCGCCCATGGCGCTGCTGTACTTGGATCCCAGCTGGAAGATGTGTCCGACCTCGATGCCGCGCGCAATGGACAAGGTGCCGGTACCGCCCGGCGTGGGGTCGCCCTCCACGACGTTGCGCAGATCCACCGTTTCCGGTTCCTCGATATCGCGGCCGAAATTCACCCCGGTGTAGTGCGTGTCGGCTTCATTGGCGCCGATCACAAAATCGGCCATCACAGCCGTCGCGTGGTCGTAAAAGACCGGTATGTCGAGTCCGATCGGCCCCGCATAGCCGGGCTCGCAGCCGGTTACCCGGCGGATCGTATCGCTGTCCGCCATCGTCAGCGGCGTGGCCACGCCCGGGATCTTCTGCGCCTTGATAGCATTCAGCTCGTGATCGCCGCGCAGGACCAGTGCGACCGGCTGCTCGACGCCCTCGACGATCAGCGTCTTGAGGGTGTCCTCCGCCGTGGTACCGATGAACTTGCTGAGCGCCTCGATGGTGCGGGCACCCGGCGTTTCGATCTTCTGCATCTCCTGCGAGGCGGCGGGGCGCTTGCCGGCAGGAACCTCCGTGGCGGCCGTCTCGATATTCGACGCGTAGTTGTCCGTATCGCAATAGGCGATCGCGTCTTCGCCCGAGTCCGCCAGCACGTGGAACTCCTGCGAGCGGCTGCCGCCGATCTCGCCGCTGTCCGCGTCCACGACGCGGAACCTCAGGCCGAGCCGCTCGAAGATCGCCGTGTAGGCGTCGTGCATCTTCTGATACGCAACGCGCATGCCGTCTTCGTCCAGGTCGAACGAATAGGCATCCTTCATGATGAACTCGCGCGAACGCATTACGCCGAAACGCGGCCGGATCTCGTCGCGGAATTTCGTCTGCACCTGGTAGAAGTTGACCGGCAGCTGCTTGTAGCTGCGCAGTTCGCGGCGGGCGATGTCGGTGATGACCTCCTCGTGCGTCGGCCCGAAGCAGTATTCGCGGTCGCCGCGATCGTGCATGCGCAGCAGCAAGGGGCCGTATTCGTCCCAGCGTCCCGATTCCTGCCAGAGTTCGGCCGGCTGCACGGCGGGCATCAGCAGTTCGAGCGCCCCGGCGCGGTCCATCTCCTCGCGTATCACCCGCTCGACCTTGCGCAGCACGCGCAGGCCGAGTGGCATCCAGGTGAACAGACCTGAAGCCAGGCGCCGGATCAGGCCGGCGCGGAGCATCAGTTGGTGACTGACGATCTCTGCTTCCGCAGGAACTTCCTTGAGCGTCGTGAGACCGAATTCGGAATAGCGCATGTTTCTGGTACCCAGTGGAATCAGCCGCGAATTCTAGCGGAAACACGCGGCGCTTGGGCGTTATTGCCGCCCGGCACGTGTTGACTCCGCCGCAGAAGAAGAGGATCGTGCGGCGTTTTGTATGCAGCGAGACCCATCTTGCGCGCACGCAGAAACCCTTTCGTAGCCGGCGAGGGCGTACCGTTCCTGGTCGCTGCCCTGGTTGGCGCGTGGCTGGTGTTCCGCTACCTGCATCCCGCGCTCATCGTGCTGCCGCTCATCCTGTTCGGCTTCCTCTGGCTGGTCTTTCGGGACCCCCGCCGGACGATTCCTGCTGCGCCTCTCGGGGTCGTCAGCCCGGTCGACGGCCGCGTCATCGCTGTCGATCTCGTCGACCGCGGCGTCGTACAGGGAGAAGCGCACCGCATCTTCATTCGGGTCGATTTCCTCGGCACCTACACGGCACGGTCCCCGGTCGAGGGAAATATCAGGGACCTAAATACGCTGGCTTCCGAAAAGGTCGTGGACTACCGCACCAACGCGCTGTGGGTGCAGACGGACGAAAAGGACGATGTCGTGCTGCAGTTCCAGGGCTACCGTTTCGGCTTGCCTCCGGCCGCACTCGTGCGTTACGGAGACCGCATCGGCCAGGGCCAGCGATGCGCTTACCTGCGCCTGGCCGGCGTCGCGGAAGTGCACCTGCCGATAGCTTCGCGGGTGCTTGTAGAACCGGGGCAACGGGTAACGGCCGGTGTCGATATCATAGGCAGGCTGCCGCCGAGCTAGCGCACCGTCCGGTGTATTGCCCGGTTGGCCGTGGCAAACTAGCGGGCGGAATACGAACACTCGAATCTCGAACATGATGCAGTCCGAACACGAACGCCGCGCGTACCTGCGTGCGATGGGTATCGACGTCTGGGTCCCGCGGGACCAGGCGGACGACGAACCCGAGCGCGCGGTACCGGTCGCGGAGGCGGCGGCGGCGGGGGCGTTGGGGTGGGAAGAGCTGCGCGCAGCCGTCGCCGGCTGCACTCGCTGTGCGCTGCACGAGAGCCGCACCCAGACCGTGTTCGGGGTCGGAAATCCGACAGCAGAGTGGATGATCATCGGCGAGGCGCCGGGCGCAGAAGAGGACCGGCGTGGCGAACCGTTCGTCGGCCGCGCCGGCAAGTTGCTGGACGAGATGCTGCTCGCGATCGGCCAGGGGCGGGAAAGTGTGTTCATCGCCAATATCCTGAAATGCCGGCCGCCGAACAACCGCGACCCCGCTGCGGACGAGGCCGCGTCGTGCCGGCCGTACCTGGAGCGGCAGATCGAACTCGTGCGCCCGAGGATCATCCTCGCCGTCGGCCGTATCGCGGCGCAACAGCTGTTGCGGTCCGACGAGCCGGTAGGTCGGCTGCGGGGCAAAGTGCACCAGCTGGGCGCCACGCCGGTCGTCGTGACTTACCACCCGGCTTACCTGCTGCGCAGCCCGTCGCAAAAGCGTAAGTCCTGGGACGACCTGTGCCTGGCCGCCGGCGTCATGGCGGGTGCGGCGGCATGATCCGCTCGATCGCACGACCGCCGGCGAGCATTCGCTCGATGGGGCACGAGGACCTGTCCATGGTCTCGGATATCGAACGCCGTAGCTATGAATTCCCCTGGAGCCACGGCGTGTTTCGCGATTGCCTGCTCGCCGGCTACCATTGCATGGTGCTCGAGTGCGGCACCCGCGTCGCGGGCTACGGGATCCTCTCGATTGCTGCCGGAGAAGCGCATATTCTCAATCTCTGTGTCGATCCTGCCTATCGCGCCCACGGATTTGGCGAACGATTGCTCGACGCGATCCTCGCGCGCGCGCGCGCGGCCCACGTGCGCGAGGTCTTCCTGGAGGTGCGGCCGTCCAACACGACGGCGCTCGCGCTGTATCGCAAGAAGGGGTTTCACAAGGTCGCCCGGCGTCCGGCTTATTACCAGGCTTCCGGGGGGCGTGAAGATGCCGCCGTACTCGCAAAGAGACTGATTGCCGATGATCGCTAAAGAAGTCGGCAGGCGCCGGACCTTCGCGATCATCTCGCATCCGGACGCCGGTAAGACCACGTTAACCGAAAAACTGCTGCTCTACGGGGGCGCGATCCAGCTCGCCGGTACAGTCAAGGGCCGCAAGGCGAGCCGCCACGCAACCTCGGACTGGATGGCGCTCGAGCAACAGCGCGGCATCTCCGTAACGTCCTCGGTCATGCAGTTCCCGTACAACGACTGCGTCGTGAACCTGCTCGACACGCCGGGTCACGAGGACTTCTCCGAGGACACGTACCGCACGCTGACGGCAGTCGACTCGGCGCTGATGGTCATCGACTGCGCGAAGGGCGTTGAGCAGCGCACGATCAAGCTGATGGAGGTGTGCCGCCTGCGCGACACGCCGATCATGACCTTTATCAACAAGCTCGATCGGGAAGGCCGCGAACCGATCGACCTGCTCGACGAAATCGAATCGGTGCTCGGCATTCACTGCGCGCCGATCACCTGGCCGATCGGCATGGGCCGTTCGCTCAAGGGCGTCTACCACCTGCAGCAGGACCGGATCTACCTGTACCACGGTGCCGGGCGGGAGCGGGCTTCCGAACGGCGAGTCGTAAAGGGGCTCGAGTCCGACGGGGCCGCGGCGGTGCTGGGCGACGATCTGCAGGCATTCCGTGACGAGATCGAACTCGTGCGGGGCGCATGCCAGGAGTTCGACGTCGATGAATACCTCGGTGCCCGGCAGACGCCGGTGTTCTTCGGTTCTGCGCTGTCGAACTTCGGTGTCAAGGAGTTGCTGGACGAGTTCGTGAATCACGCGCCGCCGCCGCTGCCGCGCGAGACGGAGCAGCGCATTGTGTCGCCCGTCGAAGACGCGTTGACGGGCTTCGTTTTCAAGATCCAGGCGAACATGGATCCCGGGCATCGCGATCGTATTGCCTTCATGCGCATCTGCTCGGGCGAGTATCGCAAGGGGCTCAAGGTGCTGCATGTCCGCTCCGGTAAGGAGGTCAAGATCCCCGATGCGATCACTTTCATGGCCGCGGACCGCCAGCACGCCGAAACGGCGTATGCCGGCGACATCATCGGGCTGCACAACCACGGCACCATCAACATCGGCGACAGTTTTTCCGAAGGCGAGGAGCTGCGATTCACCGGCATTCCCAACTTCGCGCCGGAGATATTCCGCCGCGCCGTGCTGAAGGACCCGTTGCGGCTCAAGGCGCTGCAGAAAGGCCTCGCGCAGCTCTGCGAGGAGGGTGCGACGCAGCTGTTCCGTCCGATGCGCAATAACGACCTGATCCTCGGCGCGGTAGGGCCGCTGCAGTTCGATGTCGTGGCACACCGGCTGCGGGACGAGTACAAGGTCGAGTGCCAGTTCGAAAACGTGAACGTGGCGACGGCGCGCTGGGTCGAGTGCGACGATCCGAAGATGCTTGCGGAGTTCAAGCGCAAAGCCGAAGACAATCTCGCGCTGGATCACGGCGGTAGTCTCGTCTACATTGCCCCGACGAGGGTGAACCTGAACCTGACCGAGGAGCGCTGGCCCGACATCGTATTTCGCAAGACGCGCGAACACTGAAGCACGGCCGGCAGCAGCATATTTGAAGCGATCGCCGATCTTTGACAGGAAGGTGCTTGCCTGGGCGTTTTACGACTGGGCGAACTCGGCATTTGCGCTGTCGGTGCTTGCCGTGCTGTTTCCACTGTTTCTCGGCAGTTACTGGAGTGCCGGCGATTCCGGCGCCGCGGTGACCGCGCGCCTAGCGTGGATTACGGCCGCATCGAGTGCGGTCGTGTGCATTGTCGCTCCGGTGTTCGGTACCATCGCGGACGCGGGCGGTTACCGAAAGCGATTCCTGTTTCTGCTGGCCGCGACGGGCTCGGTTGCTACGGCCGTCCTTGCCGGTGTGGAGCAGGGCAACTGGCCGGTTGCGCTTGCGCTGTACCTGGTCGCGTCAGTCGGTTACTACAGTTCAACGGTGTTCTACGACTCCCTGATCATCGACGTTACGCAACCGCGTTACTACAGTTTCGTCTCCTCGCTCGGCTTTTCGCTCGGCTACCTCGGCGGCGCAGTGCTGCTCGCGCTGCATGTATGGATGCTGCTGACCCCCGAGAAGTTCGGTTTCGCCTCGACGGACGAGGTCATACGGTTTGCCTTCGTGACCGTCGGCCTGTGGTGGGCCGTCTTCATGGTGCCGCTGATGATTTTCGTGCCGGAGCGCCACAGCCGTGTCGAGGTGCAGGGCGGCGTCATAAACGCGGCTTACAGTGAACTCAAGACGACCATCCTCAAGATCGGCAAGTACCGCAACGTGGTCATTTTCCTGATTGCCTACTGGCTGTATATCGGCGGCGTCTTCACGGTGATATTCATGGCCGTGAATTACGGGCAGCGACTCGGATTCAGTCAGCAGGACCTGGTGACCGCACTGCTGATCACGAACTTCGCGGGCTTCCCCGCGACCTTCCTGTACGGGCTGGCCGGCCATCGCTGGGGGCCGAAACGTGGCATCTATTTTGCGCTCGTCGTTTACGTCGTGATGTCGAGTTGGGCGATCTTCATGGTCGACGTCCGGCAGTTCTACATCATGGCGATCGTCATCGGCTGCGTGCAGGGTGGCGTCCAGGGGCTAAGCCGCTCGCTGTACGCTTCCCTGATTCCGCCTGATGCGCCCGGCGAATTTTTCGGGTTCTACAACATGCTGACGAAGTTCGCCCACGTGCTCGGCCCGATGCTGGTGGGCATCGCAGCGACGCTTTCCGACGATCCCAAATGGGTGTTATTGACGCTGCTGCCGTTGTTCATTGGCGGCGGCATGCTGCTCGGCGTGGTGCGCGAGAAACAGGCGAAGCGGGCAACGTAGGAGCGGCACCTGGCCTGCGATCGCGGTTCGGGAACCGCTCTTACAGGGCAGCGACGTTCGACTCGAGGCGCTGCAGGAGTGCCGGGTCCGGCGGTCCGTAACGAACATCCAGGTAGGTATCTGTAATGCTCTGCACCACGGCGGCCGGCAAGGCGCCATCACGCTGCACGCGGACGGCAAAGACCCGCGGGCTCTCCCCGGTTTGCGGCTGCAGTCCGGACTTGCGGACGAACTCGCCATAGAGAATGGCGGCCCGGTCTTTGGGCGGCGGCCGGTAGCGCAGTATCAGCAAGAAGCTGATCAACATCGTTATGCCGGTGACGAGCGCGACGAGCGTGAGCAGCATCTGCCGCCAGTCCGGGTCGTCCATTCCCAGCCAGTTCATGAACCGCTCCTGGTTCTCGGGGCCGTAGCCGAGAATCCACTCGTTCCATTTGGCGTTCGCGGCGTCCCATGCGAGCACGATGTTGTGCAGCAGCATCGACGGGGTTCCGAGCCCCCAGGCTGCGCCGGAACCGTCGAACATCGCCCCCGTGCGGCCGGCATCGACGCGCTCGGGCGCGACGGCCGCTGTCGGATCGACCCGGCGCCAGCCGGCGCCCGGCAACCAGACTTCGGTCCAGGCGTGCGCGTCGGCCTGGCGCACGATCATGTAGTCGGCCATCGGGTTGAGTTCGCCGCCCTGGTAGCCGAGGACAATGCGCGCCGGTATGCCGGCGGCGCGCATCATGACGGCGAACGCCGAGGCGTAGTGCTCACAGAATCCGCGCCGGGTCTCGAACAGGAAGCGATCGACGGGGTTGCTGCCCAAAGGCGGCGGCTCCAGCGTGTAGTGGTATTCCTCCTGGTTGAACTTGCTCAGAACCGAGCGGATGAAATCCCGGTCCGAGGCGGCCGCCGCGCGCATCTCCCGAGCAAGCTGGGCGGTACGCGGATTCCGGCCCTCGGGCAATTCGAGGTTCCATTGCAGCCGGCGGGGATCGATATCGGTCTCGATACGATAATCGGGGTACGACACGGCCTCGTAGGCGATACGCTGGTCGATCGGCTGCACGCGCGCAAGCTGGTGCTGGGGCCCGAGGAAGGTGCTCTCGAGGTCCCAGTGGAACGGGATGTCGAGAGCGAACACCCAGTGCTGCCGGGTTGCTTCCATCGTTACTTCGTAGTGCACGGGTTCGCCGGAAGTCTTGATGCTCCTGAGAGCCCCGCTCGATACCATGGGCTCCGACAGCCCCGACCAGGCGCGCCCGTCGAAACGGTGCAGAACGAGGCCGCGCCAGTAGCGATCCTTCGGTTCCGGTACCTTGTCGTCGAATGTCACACGAAACGCGACGGCGTCCGATTTCGACAGTGCACTGATATCGCCGGGGCTGATCGTGTCGCTGAGCCCGGTAATCGCAGTGCCGGTGTCGATCGGCACTGCCCAGAACGGTGTTGCGATGCGGGGGAAGAAGATCCACATGGCAAGCGCCAGCGGCGCCGCGTACATGACGAGGCGGCTGCTGGTAGCAACGCTGCGGCGAACCGGCTCCGCGTCGTCGGCCGATGTCCTGAGCCAGGCCGTCATGATCAGGACGACGGCGGCCACCAGGTAAGGCAGCGACCACAGGTATTGCTCCCGGAGCAGCGACGACATGACCAGGAAGATGGCGATGAAGAGCAACACGAACTGGTCGCGGCGTTGCCGTGTCTCGAGCAGTTTCAGTGCCGCCATGATCGCGAGCAGTGCAGAGCCGGGCCCGACTCCGCTGACGGTGTTGTAGGTAAAGAGCACGCCGAGGAATGCGCTGAGTGCCAGCCCCGCGCGCAACAAGGTGGGGGGCACCGGCTTGCGGCGCACCTCGATCGAATAACGCCAGACCGCGCAGGCCAGCAATGCGGCGGTAATCCAGACCGGGAGGTACGTGACATGTGGCAACAAGGCGAATGCCAGCGCGAGCAGCGTCCATGGCAGGCTGGCGAGCAGGGAGCCGTCCGTGCCCCGCGCCCTAGCCATCGGCCTGCTCCAGGCCGAACAGCGCCAGCGCCTCCAGGCATCGGCGCCGGTGGGCGTCCCCGTGCGCCGGCGGGAAAGACCGTCCCGGCAGCCGTAGGCCGTAATCCTCGAGGGTCCTGTCGGCGTCGACAATCCATCGCGTCAGCACGGAAAGCCGCTCTTCGAGATCGCTCGAGACAACGGCATCGAAATCGAACCACTGGCTGCTCATGTCGGCGCCGGAGAATTGCTTCGTGAGCAGCTGTTCGCTGCGCGCATAGGCTTTCCATGCGACGTTGCGCGGCGAATCGCCGCTGTGGAACCTGCGCAGGCCCGCGAAATCCTCCTCGCCGCGGGCGTCGTGCTGCCGGTGCCCGAGCGCGGTCTGTGTCGCCGGGGGCGGCGGAGCATGCTCGGCCGGATGCGGATAGACGATACCCTTCGGGTACATGTGCAGCCACGCCCAGGAGCGGAACAGCTCGAACGGGAACAGCGTGCGAATGCCGAAACGCTCGAGCGTTACCCAGCCGCGCCGTTCCGTCCTCACCGGGAGCACGAATATCTTGCTTTCGCCCGGCTCGAGGTCCTGGACGTCACTCTGGACATCGCCGATGTACAGGCGAATGCGATGCCGCGGGCTCTTCGAGCGGTTTGCGACCGCGATACGAAACTGCGCAGACTGCCCGGCGAAAACCGGCTCGATCCCCGCGAAGCTCACCTCGAGTCCGACGAGGTTGCGCTGGCACTGGTGCATGGCGACGAAGCCGACACCGATGAGCATGAAGGTGAGCACGAAGGACAGGTTATTGTTGTAGTTCATCGAGCCGAGGAGCATGGCGAGCGTCATCAGCGCGAAGACGATGCCGACGCCCGTCGGCAGGATATATATACGGCGCGGCTGCAGTTTCGTGACAGGGCCGTCATCGCCCTGGCGCTTGCGCGCCCAGCGGCCAACGCGTCGGCTGGCCGCCCTGGTAATGCCCGGCAGGAGCCGGCTAGGGTATAGCCACCGAATCCAGGACATGCTGGCACATTTCGGCGGGGCTGCGGTAATTGGTATTGCCTGCAGGTTTCAGGCGATGCCCGGCCACGGCCGCGAATACGGCCTGCACGTCGTCCGGGAACACGCCGGAGTGGCGCTCCACGAACGCGTGCGCCCTGGCGGCGGCGGCCAGGGACTGGGCACCGCGCGGCGACAGGCCGATCTCGATGTCGGGGGATTCGCGTGTCTGGCGCACGAGCGCCTGGATGTAGTCGACGAGGTGATCGCTCATGTGGACTTTCGCGGTTTCGAGTTGCAGCGCCACCAGCATCTCGGGCGTCATTGCCGGGGTCACGTGCTCGAGCATGCTGCGTCGGTCTTCGCCCGTGATGAGTTCGCGTTCATTCTCGGCGTTGGGGTACCCCAGCGCGATACGCATGAGAAAACGGTCGAGCTGCGATTCGGGCAGGGGAAACGTGCCGATCTGGTCGGCGGGGTTCTGGGTAGCGACGACGAAAAACGGCACCGGAAGAAGCCGCGTATCCCCATCAACGGACACCTGGTGCTCCTCCATCGCTTCCAGCAGCGCACTCTGCGCCTTGGGTGTGGCGCGGTTGACCTCGTCAGCCAGTATCAGCTGGGCGAAGATCGGACCGGGCTGGAACTCGAACTTGCCGGAGTCTCTCCGGAATATGGAGACGCCGACGATATCGGCGGGCAGCAGGTCGCTCGTGAACTGGATGCGCCGGTAACTCAGGCCGAGCACTTTTGCGAGCGCCTGGGCGAGCGTCGTCTTGCCGAGACCGGGCAGGTCCTCGATAAGCAGGTGGCCGCGCGCGAGCAGGCACGCGAGCGCCAGCGCGATCTGCTCGTCTTTGTCGAGAATGATGCGGCCCAGCGACGCGCGCGCGCGCTCGAGTGCCGTGCGCACTGCGTCCTTACCGAGCGGCGACTTTTCCAGCGGGCTTCCGCCGTTCATAACCTGCTCCCTGCGTGGGGCGAATCGCGATGATCACACGATTATGTCATCAGTATGGTCGCCAAACCGCCGACCTTTTTCACTTACCGGCGGTCCAGAGTGTGATGCAGTGCTCAGAAACCCGGGGCGTCAGCCCAGCTCGTCGAGCTTTTCGAGCTGCTCGCGGAGCTGCGCGATCTGGCGCTCGAAGTCGGCTGCGCGCTGTTTCTCCTGTGTGACGACATCCGCAGGGGCATTGCTCACGAAATTGGGATTGTCGAGCTTCGCGCGGGCGCGGTCGAGGTCGGCCTGTACCTTGACCATCAGCTTGCCGAGACGCTTGCGCTCGGCATCGACGTCGATCAGGCCCTTCATCGGCACGAGCAGCCTCAAATCGTCGAGCAGCGCCATCGCCGACGCGGGCGGTTCCTCGCCTGCGGCGAGCCGAGTTACGGACTCGACCCGGCCGACGCGCTGCAACAGCGTCGCATGTTCTTCGGCTCGCTGCGCATGCTCTTCGGACGCGTTCTCCAGGATGACCGGCAACGGCTTGCCTGGCGGGATGTCCATCTCGCCGCGGATCTGGCGGACGCCGAGAATGAATTTCTTGAGCCACTCGATATCCGCCACGGCCTTGCCGTCCGCCTCGTCCGCCGCAGGCCGCGGGTAGGGTTGCAGCATGATCGTAGGACCGTCGATGCCGGCGCGCGGCGCAACCTGTTGCCAGATCTCTTCGGTAACGAAAGGCATGATCGGGTGCAGTAGCCGCAACAGGCCTTCGAGTATCTCGATCAGCGTCCGGCGCGTGCCGCGCCGTGCTGCCGACGACGACGTGTCGGATTGCAGCACCGGTTTGGACAGCTCGAGGTACCAGTCACAGAACTCGTGCCAGGTGAATTCGTAGATGGCCTGCGCGACGAGGTCGAGCCGGTAGGTATCGAAGTGCCGGTGAACCGCGGCGACCGTCTCGCTGAAGCCGGCGCGAATCCAGCGGTCTGCCGAACTCAGTTCGATGTCGCCCTCGTCCAGCTCATCCGTGTTCATGAGCACGTAGCGGGCTGCGTTCCACAGCTTGTTGCAGAAGTTCTTGTAGCCTTCGACGCGGCCCAGGTCGAAGCGGATATCGCGGCCGGTCGTCGCGAGCGAAGCGTACGTGAAGCGCAGCGCGTCGGCGCCGAAGCGGTCGATGCCGTCCGGGAATTCCTTGCGCGTCGCCTTCTCGATCTTCGTGCGCAGGTGGTCCTGCATCATTCCCGTCGTGCGCTTGTTTACCAGGGTCTCGAGGTCGACGCCATCGATAATGTCCAGGGGATCCAGGACGTTGCCCTTGGACTTCGACATCTTCTGGCCTTCGTGATCGCGGATCAGGCCGTGAATGTAGACGTCGCGGAACGGCACGTCTCCCATGAACTTGAGGCCCATCATGATCATGCGGGCCACCCAGAAAAAGATGATGTCGAAGCCCGTCACGAGCACGTTGCCGGGGTAGAACTCGGACAGGGCTTCGGTCTTTTCCGGCCAGCCCAGCGTACTGAACGGCCAGAGTGCCGACGAGAACCACGTGTCGAGCACGTCCTCGTCCTGGCGCAGTTTCACTTCCCTGCCGAGGCCGTGTTTCTCACGGACCGCTTCCTCGCTTGGCGCGACGTACACGTTACCGTTCTCGTCATACCATGCGGGGATGCGATGTCCCCACCAGAGCTGGCGACTGATGCACCAGTCCTGGATGTTGTACATCCACTCGAAGTAGGTCTTCGACCAGTTCTCGGGCACGAAGCGGATGCGCCCGGATTCGACCGCCTCGATGGCGGGTTTTGCGAGCGGCTCGATCTTCACGTACCACTGGTCCGTGAGGTAGGGCTCGACGACTGCGTGCGATCGGTCGCCGCGCGGGATCTTGACGGTGTAGTCCTCGACTCTCTCCAGCAGGCCGAGTTCCTTGAATTCGTCGACGATCCGGTCGCGCGCGACGAAGCGATCGAGACCGCGATAGGGCTCCGGAACCTCGTCGTTGAGCGCGGCATCGTCCGTCAGGATGTTGTATACCGCCAGGTCGTGGCGCTTGCCGATGTCATAGTCATTGAAATCGTGCGCGGGCGTGATCTTCACGCAGCCCGTGCCGAATTCGGGATCGACGTAATCGTCCGCAATGATCGGGATGCGGCGACCGACGATCGGCAGGATGACCTCCTGGCCGACCAGCTTCCTGTAGCGCTCGTCGTCGGGGTGTACTGCGACCGCGCTGTCACCAAGCATGGTCTCGGGTCGCGTGGTGGCTACGACGAGATGGCCTTCACCGGAGGCCAGGGGGTATCGGAAATGCCAGAGCTTGCCGGCCTCATCCTCGGAAAGAACTTCGAGGTCGGACAGCGCCGTGTGCAGCACCGGGTCCCAATTGACGAGGCGCTTGCCGCGGTAGATGAGGCCTTCCTCGTACAGGTCGACAAAGACCTTCTGCACGGCCGCCGAGCAGCCGTCATCCATCGTGAAACGGTCCCTGCTCCAGTCGACGGAGGCACCGAGTCGACGCGTCTGTTGTGCGATGATGCCGCCGGACTCTTCTTTCCACTGCCAGACGCGCTCGACGAATTTTTCGCGTCCGAGATCGCGCTTGCTCTTGCCTTCTGCACCCAGCAGGCGCTCGACGACCATCTGCGTCGCGATGCCCGCGTGATCCATGCCGGGCTGCCATAGCGCACGGCGGCCCATCATGCGGTGGTAGCGTGTCAGGGCATCCTGGATCGTGTCGCCGAAGCCGTGCCCCATGTGCAGCGTGCCCGTCACGTTCGGCGGCGGGATCATGATGCAGTAAGGCTCGCCGTCTCCGCCGGGTGCGAAATAGCCCGATTCTTCCCAATGGGCGTAGATGCGCTCTTCGATCTCGTTTGGCTGGTAGGACTTGTCCATGCGTTTGTCGGCGCTCGGTCGCGGAAAATCAGACGTTGTGCGTTTCGAGTTCGTGCCCCTCGTCGCGGTAGGCGACGAAGCGCCTGCGGCTTTTCTGCTTGCTGTCTTCGTCGGAGGTTACAAGTTCCGCGATGCGTGGAAAAGCGCCCGCGCACGCCGGAACGACGTCGTCGAGATTGATGAGCAGGTCGCGTGTGCCGGCGTAACCGGGATCGCATCCCACGGTAACCGGTGCGCGCGGCGCGTCGGCACCGCGACGCACGAGATCGTGCGGCACGAAGCTGCCATCGCGAAAGGTCCAGAGCAGTTCGTCGATACGGCCGGCGGCAGCTTCGTCACCGGTGTGGATATGCACCGTGTGTTCGAGCTTGTAAGCCTTCTCCGCGAGGCGGCATGCAAACAGCTGCCGCGCCTGCTCGCCCGACTGACTCAGGACATAGAAGTCGATGCGCGCCATGGGATCGTCAGGGCAGGGCGTCGCACCGCGACAGGACGAACTCCGCCAGCAGAGGCACCGGGCGTCCCGTCGCGCCTTTCTTGGGCCCCGACTTCCAGGCGGTGCCGGCGATATCGAGATGCGCCCACTTCAGGTCTTTGGTGAACTTGCCGAGGAAGCAGCCTGCCGTGATTGCGCCACCGTCGCGTCCGCCAACGTTCGCGAAATCGGCGAAGTTGCTTTTGAGCTGCTCGGCGTAGTCCTCCGCGAGCGGCAAGCGCCAGGCTCGGTCGTACGCTTTAACGCCCGCGCCGACGATCTCGTCGGCAAGTGCATCGTCGTAAGTCATGACGCCGGTGTGATGGTGGCCCAGCGCAATGACGCATGCGCCGGTGAGTGTCGCCACGTCGATGATCGTGTCGGGTTTGAAGCGACGCGAATACGTCAGGGCGTCGCACAGGATCAGGCGGCCTTCTGCATCGGTGTTCAGGATTTCGATGGTCTGGCCGGACATACTCTTGACGATGTCCCCGGGTACCGTGGCCTTGCTGCCGGGCAGGTTTTCCACCGCCGGCACGACGACGTTGAGATTGACCGGCAGTTTCAGGGCCGCGACCGTCGCCATGGTGCCGATGACACCGGCCGCACCGCACATGTCGAACTTCATCTCGTCCATCGCCGGCCCGGGTTTCAGCGAAATACCGCCCGAGTCGAAGGTGACGCCTTTGCCGACGAGGACAATGGGTTTCGACTTGCCGCCGTTCCGGTACTGCATGACGATCAGCTTCGCGGGTTCGTGCGTGCCTGCGGTGACCGACAGCAGCGAGTGCATGCCGAGCCGCTTCATGTCGGCCTCGTTGAGTATGCGCGTCGTCAGTTTGCCGTTGCCTTTGGCCAGCTTCTGCGCGGTACGCGCGAGGTAGGTCGGCGTGCAAACGTTGGGGGGCAGGTTGCCGAGGTCTTTCGCCAGCGACATGCCGGTGACGATCGCGTCACCGTGTTCTGCACCGAGCATCGCCTTGCTCGCATCGGCGCGGCCCCCGACCGACAGGCCGAATTTCCTGAGCGGCATGCGTGCGTTGTTGCCGTTGCTCTTCATTTCCGTGAAGCGATACAGGACTTCGCCCACTGTCTGCACGCTCTGGCGCGCTCGGTAGTAAACGTTCGCCTCGTCGACTTCCTCGAGGGTCAGCGTATTGAGGACGTCACGGCACTTGCTCTCGGAGATCGAACCGATGGCGGCCGCTACCGCGCGGCAGAAGTTGCGGGTATCGAATTCACCGGACTTGCCGAGCCCGGCGACCGCAACGCGGGCCGCCTTGACTCCGGGCAGTTGGGTCAACAGGACGCAGCGTCCCGGTTTCGTCGAAATGTCGCCGCTCTTCACCAGGCGACGCAGCTCGCCGTCGCTCGCGGCGTCGATCTCGGCAGCGCCCGCGCTGAGTTTGCCACTGTCGTAAACGCCGACGATGACGCAGTCCGTTATGCGCTTGGCCGCGCTGCTGGTCGTTGTGAAATAATCCATGGAAGTCAGGGCTGTCCCGGGCAAAATAAAACCGGTAGTCTAACTGATTCGGTCCAAAACCGTTAAGGAAATCATTGACATCGATGCTCCGCATCCTCGACCGATACATATTCCGGGAGATTGCAGCGACCTGGCTTGCGGTCACGCTCATACTGCTGATGATCCTGCTGACAAACCAGTTTGCCCGGATTCTCGGAGAGGTCGCGAAGGGTAAGCTGCCGAAAGGCGCCGCAATGGACGTTATCGGCCTCTCGGCCTTGCAGTACATGACGGTCCTGGTGCCGATCGGCCTGTTCCTGTCGATCATGCTGGCACTCGGCCGGCTGTACCGGGACAGCGAGATGCCGGCGATGATGGCTTGCCGCGTCGGGCCTTCCGGTGTCTACCGGCCGCTGGTGTGGCTGACGTTGCCGCTGGTGGCCGGCGTCGCCTGGCTGGCGATCGACGTCGGTCCGCGCGCGCTGCAAACCGTCGAACGAATCGGGGCGGAGGCGCGCCGCGAAGCCGACCTCTCGAGTATCGAGCCCGGCCGCTTCACGGTCTTCGGTCGCAATAACGCTGTCGTCTACGGCGAGCGGGTGACGCCCGACGGGTTCATGGAAAATGTCTTTCTGCAGCGCTTCGTCGAGGACGACAGCGGCGAGCTGAATGTCGTTGAAGTCGTGGTGGCGGAACGCGGCGAGCAGGTGGAATCCGACGATCCCGATATCCGGTTCCTCGTGCTGCACAACGGCCGGCGCTACGAGGGCGTGCCGGGAACGCCGCAGTTCAGGGTCGTCGAGTTCGGGGAACACGGCATCCCATACCGCCTGCCGAGCCTCGAGCCGCCGGAGCTGGAGCCGCGCGAGATGCCGGTAGCCATGCTCATGCGATCATCCGACCCGCTGCACCGCGCCGAACTGCAATGGCGCATCGGCGTGCCGCTGTCGACGATCATTCTGGCGATTTTCGCGGTACCGCTGTCACGCAGCCAGCCACGCTCGGGGCGTTACGGCAGGCTGGCGGTGGGGCTGCTGGTCTTCATCATCTATTTCAACCTCCTGAGCGCGGCGAAGGCCTGGGTCGAAAAAGGCGAGGTCGATCCGTCAGTGGGCCTGTGGTGGGTGCACGGGTTGTTCCTGCTCGGGGCGCTGACACTGCTCGCCGTGCAGGACCAGGTTCACAAGCGGATATTCCGATGAACGGCATACTCAGCCAGTACCTGATGCGCACGATTCTGGCGAGCACCGCGCTGGTGCTGGTGGTGTTGCTTGCGCTGGCCGGTCTGTTCGAATTCATTGCCGAACTCGAAGACGTGCAGGCCGACTACAGGACCCCGCAAGCCATCCTGTTCGCGGCGCTGCGCCTGCCGAATCTCGCTTTCCAGATGTTCCCGGTATCCGCGCTGATTGGATCGCTGCTGGGCCTGGGTGCGCTCGCGGCGAACAGCGAGGTCATCGTCATGCGCGCCTCCGGGCTCTCGGTGCGCAAACTTGCCGGCATGGCCGCGATGTCCGGATTCGTCATGCTGGTCATTACGGCGCTGCTCGGCGAGTTTATCGGCCCGCCGCTCGACTATTACGCCCGCAACATGCGCGCGGAGGCGCGCTACGGAGAGGACGACGATCGCCTGGGGAACGAAGCGTGGGTAAAGGACGGTCCCGTATACCTGCACCTCGAACGCGTCAATACGGAATTCGATTTCGGCAGGCTCTACGTTTTCCGCTTCAACGACGCCAACGAACTGGTCTCGATCGCGAGGGCGGAGAACTCGGGTATCGGCGATGACGACAACTGGCTGCTGGAGAACTTCCGCGAGACGCGGTTCCGGCGCGACAGCGTGCAGGCCGTGGAATCCTCCGTGGCCGTGGAGTCATTCGAGGTCAATGCCGAGATGCTGGGCAGTTCGATGGTGAAATCGGACAGCCTGTCCGCTCGCGGCCTGTTGACCTACATCGACTACCTGAAACGCAACCATCTCGATTCGCGCAATTACGAGTCCGAGCTCTGGTACCGGGTGTCTCGCACGGCCGCCGTCATGGTGATGCCGATGCTGGCTCTCGCGTTCGTGTTCGGGTCGCTGCGCTCGGGCGGCGCGGGCGCCCGCCTGATGATCGGCGTAGCCGTGGGCCTCGCGTATTACCTCGCGAGCGAAATGGTCGCGAATTCCGGGCAGGTGTTTAACCTGAACCCGGCGCTGGTGTCGTGGCTGCCCTCGATGGCCCTGTTACTGGTCACGATTATCGCGCTCGCACGAATACGTTAGCGCTTCGCCTTCTCACGCGGGTAGTGCACCAGCCGGGTCTTGCTAAGCCGGTCGTGCCACGTCAGGCGATCGGCATCCCACAGTTGCCAGAAGAAACCGAGCCCCAGCGGTAGCCACGACAGCAGCGCAATAACGAACCGCATCGTTGCTGCACCCAGCGACGGTACTTTGCCCTCCGCGTTCTGCAACTGCAGGCCCCATGACTGCATGCCGAGCGTGCGTCCCCGGTGGACCCAGAATCCGACAAAAAACGCATACGCGACGGTGACCAGCGTCAGCTGGTACACGAAGTAGAGCGGGCCGCTCCCCGGTTCGATCGATTCACCGCCTTGGATCGCAATGAAAGGAAGGGTGGCCATGAACCACAGCGCGAGCAGGAGCAGGGAGTCGTAAAGTATAGCCGCAAACCGCCGCAGCAGGCCGGTGTTCTGCATCGTCATAGTTCCTTGATGAAGTCGACCATGCGCTTCCGCGTGGCATTGCCCGGCAGTTCGCCGAAGCCGGCCTCGAGGTTGTCGCGCATGTGCCGTGGATTGCCAGTGGCAGGTATCACGCAGGTCACGGCAGGATGGCTGATGATGAATTTCAGGAAGAACTGCCCCCAGCTCGCGGCGAATTCCGTTGCCCAGCCGGGCAGGTCACGGCCGCGCACCGCGCTGAACAGGCGCCCGGCCTGGTAGGGGCGGTTGACGATGACCGCGGTGCCGAGATCTGCTGCCAGCGGCAACAGCCTTGCGTCCGCTTCGCGTTCGCCCAGGGAGTAGTTGATTTGCACGAACTGCGGTTCGAATTCGCGCAGCGTGCTCTCCAGGTCGTCCAGGGCGCTCGCCCGATAATGAGTGACGCCGCTGTAACGGATTTTCCCCTGCTCCTGCAGGCCGCGAATCGTCTGCATGTGGATGCCCGTGTCGCGAAGGTTGTGCACCTGCATCAGGTCGATGACATCCGTTTTCATGAGTTGCGCCGAGCGCTCCATCTGCCGGGCGCCTGCGTCGCGCCCGTCCGTCCAGACCTTGGTGGCGAGAAACATCGCGTCTCGCGGCGCTCCGGCCGCAATGACGTCGCCGATGATTGTTTCCGAGCGGTTGTACATCGGGGACGTGTCGATGACGCTGCCGCCGGCGCCGAGCAGGAGTTCCACGATGCGCAGGCTTTCTGCGATCGCGTCGGGCGTGCTTGCGACGTCGAACACGCTGTAAGTGCCAAGACCGATGACAGGCAGTTGCTCGTCGCCGGCCGGTATCGGCCGGGTCAGCATGCGACGCTCATTGGCGGCTCCCGCCAGCGGCAAAATCCCCATGGCCCCCGTCGCCACGGCAGCTGACAGTGCGTCGCGGCGCGTCCAGAGCGGCAGCTTCATGCGTGGTTACCTCGAGTCGAAGCGGTGTCATAAGCGCGGTATGCCTTGCCAAGCCACAGTGCGATTGCAACCCAGACCGCGGCGAACGGCAACATCACGATCGAGATACCGGAGAAGCCCAGTCCCCAGAGCGCTCGGACGGTCCATGTGCCGATCAGGTCGCCACCGCGGTACACGGCCGTATCGATGAAGTTCTTCGATTTGTACTTCTCCTCCGGCGTGACCACTGAATACAGCATGTCGTTCGTCGGTTTCGACAAGCCGAAGCCCACGGCACGACGGATGGCCTGCACGGCTGCGACCGCGAGGAATGTCGGGTTTATGGCAACCAGCGCAAAGCCGATGATCGAGATGACCGGAAGCAAAGAGAGCGTCACGCCGACTCCGAACCGCCAGACCGCACGTTTGACGATCAGTAGTTGCACGAGCATCGCCATGGTGTTGGTCGCCGCATCGATGAAAGCGAAGGTCCTCGTGCGTTCGTCGGTGCTTGCGAACGCCTCGCCGACCAGGTCGGTCATGAACATGTAAAGCGCGGTACCCAGCAGGCTGGCGATGATCGATGCGAGGCCGATAGCCGACAGGTACCTGGACCGGGTCACCAGTGTGACGCCACCGAGCAGCGAACCGCCCAGGGGCGCGGCCGAAGCCATCGTGCTTTCGATTTCGCTGCGGTGCTCGGACTCGACCCAGCGCCGCAGCCGTGTGATGCAATAGACACCGAACAGCAGCAGGCTTGCGGAGATGGGCAGCAGGTTCTGGAAGCCGATCGGTACCACGAGCGAGCCGGTGGCGAGCGGGCCGATGAGTGCACCTGCACTGCCCCCGGCAGAAATCACGCCGAACAGCCGGCGCGACTGCTCGCGCGTGTAGATGTCCGCCATGAAACTCCAGAACACGGACACCACGAACAGGTTGAATACGCTGAGCCATACAAAAAAGGCACGGCCGAGCCAGACGAAGCTCAGGCCGTTGTTGATCGCGTAGGTGAAGCCGGCCCAGAAGAGCAGGATGTTGATGACGAAGAAGTAATACACCCACGGCAGGAAACGGCGCCGTGGAAAGCGGGAGGCCACCCAGCCGAACAAGGGCGTGACGGCGAGCATGACGACGAAGGTGCTCGAAAACAGCCAAGGCACGTTCTGCACACCGCCCTCGACGGCCATCGTCTCGCGCACCGACCGCAGCATGTAGTACGCAGACAGCACGCAGAAGAAATACACGAATGACCACGCGACCGCGTAGTACTCGTGGCGTTCGAGACCGAGCACGCGGCCGAGCAGGAATCGCTGTTCGCTGTCTCGCTGAGGCTGTGACATCACGGCGCATCATAGTCTGAACTGCACTGAATGCCGAAATTTGACGGTGGTCCGCGATCCGTCATTGCCCGAACCTGTGTCATATCCAACCCAGGGAGAGGAAAGATGGTGATACGGGCAATCGCAAGCTTGATTTTCATTGTCTCGGCAGGCCTGGCATGGCCGTGTACGGCCCGTGCACAGAACCTCGTTATCGGCGTTGACGGCTGCGCGATACTGGCGTCGGTCGTTTTCACGGAAGTGACCGAGGCCAGGCTGGGCCACTCGACCGGCTCCCCGCGCGACTTGCTGTACGCCGGCCGCAACGAAATTTCGCTGTGCAACCAGGTCACGCGCAGTGTGACCGGCGCCTTCGCCGCCGCGTTGCGGCAGGCCAACCTCTACGTCACGTGGGGCTTCCACACGGGTTACAGCGGCGACTATTGTCTGAGTCATTTCCTGTCTCAGTGCTATCCGACAGGCGATCCCGCGATGCCGCCCCTGGACACGATGGAGCGGTCGTTCGTCATGCGAAGCTGGCAGGCCGTGCAAGACTCGGTGCACTACAGGATGGCACCGTATCGGGGGAACGATGTCGCCCGATTCGAGGTCGACGAGCTCGCCCGCAGTATCCGGCGGTCCATTGTTGCCGGCAGTGTTGAGAATAAATCGCAACTGCTTGGCTTTTAGCGGCAAAGCGCTCTTGTTGCGTCGAACGCTACTTTTGCCTTGACTTTCAGGGAGTAACGGACACCAATTTTCAGGAGGCCGCGGAGGCTTTCATCGAGCGCGCCGGGCTGACGCCTGCCATCGTCAACAACAGTAAGGTAAATGAACAGATCGAAGCCCGGCAGACGGCAATGCTATTGCAGGGAGAGCCGGGCGCCTCGCAGATACTCGACCTGTTTTTCCCAATTGCGCCGTCGCCGATCGAGGTGCGAGTCGAATACGGGGACTCGTCGGGCGGGCACACGATTGTCATCGATACACAGGGTGCGCTGAACAGGCTGCATGTGCCGGCGGAGGCGGATGCTGCGGTAGAATAATCCTTCACGAAAATTACGATCAGAGCAGGGGGGGAGATGAACCGGGTGCTTTTGTCACAGGCAGTGTTGATGCTGTTCGTTACCGGGTGCGCGCAATCGCATATCGGTGAATTCGATTTTGCCGACGGCGTGGTGCAGCATGCTGTTCCGGCTGACGAGATGTCGTGGAAAGCGTGTCCGCCGAATTTGCCGTCGGGATGCGAGATTGCCGTGCTGGAAGGTGACCCTCGGGCGCCCGGTTTGTTTACGGTGCGTTTCCGGCTGAGCGAGGACTTCGTGATGCCGCCACACACACATCCAAGAGACGAACGTGTGACCGTGCTGCAAGGGCAAATGGCGGTTGCGTTCGGAGCGAATGGCACGCGAGACGATGCGAAGGAATTCGGAGCGGGCGACTACTATGTCAATGCGCGCGGTGCGATTCACACCGTTTGGGCAAGCAAGTCATCCGAGATCCAGATTACCGGCGTGGGGCCCTGGGAGGCGCATTTCATCGATTAGCGGCACGACACTGCGATGAACAATGGTCGTAACGACGGCCGGTGACACACAGCAGCCGATCTCCCGGCCTGCGCTTTGCTTGTTCGAATCGCATGCTGTAGAAATGCGGTACCGGCGGGTGTCCCGCCAAAAAAAAGAAAAAGGGGAGTACTCATGAAAAAAGCGATAAGTGAACTGCCGACTCGGCTCGAAGCTGGCGGTGTCTGCTTTCAGGGGGCGGACTGGGGCGATACCAACGTCGCCCGTGTCCGGTTCCCTGCTGGCGCGGACGCTGCCCCGTTGCTCGAGGGATTGCCGGGCAATCTATGCCAGTGCCCGCACTGGGGGACCGTGGTCAAAGGTTCCATCCATGTGACCTATGCAGACGGCACTGAAGAAACGGTCAGCGCTGGCGAAGTTTACTACTGGCCGCCAGGACACACGGTCCGGGTCGATGAGGATTACGAGGCAATTGAGTTCAGTCCAAGCGATCAAATGGGTGAGCTTTTGAATCACCTCGAAGCGAAACTGAAAGGCTGAACGGAGAGGTTGCCCGCATCGAGGGTGTAAGAGTGCGCTGCCTGGGGGATTGATTCGCGCCTGCGGCGCTCACCCCTTCGGGGCGCCTTCGGCGTCCAAACTCGCTGCGCGAGTTTGTCGAACCCGGGGGCTTCTGCATCCAGCCTGGGGACAGCCAAACAAAAACGGGGCCCGCTTGGGCCCCGCTTCTTGTCTGGCACTCCCTAGGGGATTCGAACCCCTGTTACCGCCGTGAGAGGGCGGCGTCCTAAACCGCTAGACGAAGGGAGCGGAGTTACCGATTTTTGTCTGCCCCGGCACGGCAGGGGCTGCTATTATACGGCCGCATATTGAATCCTCAAGCGGAAATCATTTGAAGAACAACGGGCAACCTGCATCGCAAGGTCCCAAGATCATCCCCCGCTCGGCCCACGGCGTATCCCGGGACGAATTCTCGAAGAGTGCGCTCAAGGTACTGTACCGACTGCATAAATCCGGTTATCAGGCCTTCCTGGTCGGCGGTTGTGTGCGTGATGCACTGGTGGGACTGCACCCCAAGGACTTTGACGTAGCCACGGACGCGACACCGGACGAGGTGCGCGCGCTATTCTCGAACTGTCGCCTGATCGGGCGCCGGTTCCGGCTTGCCCACGTGCGTTTCGGGCGCGAAATCATCGAGGTCGCGACGTTTCGTGCCGCCGCCAACCATGCCGACGATGACCACGCGCATGACGACGAAGGCCGCATCATCCGCGACAATGTCTACGGCAGCATCGAAGAGGACGTCTGGCGGCGTGACTTCACCTGCAACGCGCTCTATTACAACATTGCCGACCACAGCATCTGGGACTTCGTCGGCGGCGTGGAACACATCAAGCAGAAGCATATCGTCCTGATCGGAGACCAGGAGCAGCGGCTTCGCGAAGATCCCGTACGCATGCTCCGCGCGGTGCGGTTCGCGGCAAAGTTGGGTTTTACCGTCGACGATTCCGTCAGCAAGGCGATGCGCAGTCAGGCGGACCTGCTGACCAATGTTCCTGCGGCAAGGCTGTTCGATGAGTTCCTGAAGCTGTTCCAGGCAGGTCACGCCGAGCGCACGTTCGACATGCTTCGTGACTACGGGCTGTTCGGACAACTCTTCCCGGCTACCGACCAGGAGATCGAGCAGGACGGCGCCTTCGCGGACTTCGTTCGTGCGGCACTCAGGAATACGGACAAGCGCGTCGCCCAGGGGCTGTCGGTAACGCCGATGTTTCTGCTTGGCGTGTTCTTCTGGGCCCCGGCAAGGCGCCTCGCAGTCGAATTGCGCGAGGAGGAGAAGATGTCGGAATCGCAGGCGCTCAGCCTCGCGTCGTACGAGCTTGCCGGTCAGCAGCAGCGGCGCGTGTCCATCCCGCGTCGCTTCACGGTGCCCATGCGCGAAATGATTGCCCTGCAGCCGCGGTTCACGACCACGCGCGGCAAGCGGGGTATGAACCTGCTGGAGCACCGACGGTTTCGCGCGGCCTATGATTTCATGATGCTGCTGGCCGAAGTCGGCCAGTTCGATCCCGAGCTGGCGCGCTTCTGGACGGACGTTCAGAATCAGTCACCCGACGAGCGGGCGGATGCCTTCCAGGTCAATCGCAAACCGCGGGCGCGGCACAGGAGCCGACGCCGGAAGCGCCGCTCGAAGGCTGGACAATCGTCGTGAGCCGGGCCGGCGCGGAGGTACTCGTCGGGCTCGGCAGTAACCTGGACCACCCCGCGCTCCAGATCGAGACTGCCTTCGGCATGCTCGAAAACCTCGAGGAGACCTCGCTGGTCGCCAAGTCCTCGTTGTACCGATCTGCTCCGCTCGGTGGGATCGAGCAGCCGGACTTCGTCAATGCGGTCGCGCTACTGACGACAGACCTCGACCCGCGCGCGTTCCTCGAGGCGCTACAGGCCATCGAGCTCGCCCGTGGCCGCGAGCGCGATGACACGCACTGGGGGCCGCGCGTTCTGGACCTCGACCTTCTGGTTTACAACGGCCTGTCGATCGACGAGCCGGGCCTCAGGGTCCCGCACCCGGGCATCGCTGCGCGAAATTTTGTATTGTTGCCGTTATGCGAGATCGCTCCCGACTTCCACATACCCGGGCTCGGTCGCGTACGCGACTTGCCGGTGAACGACCGCGAGCCGCGTATTTCGAGAATTGCCTGACAGGAACGCCATCGTGTCGACACGCAGTCCCAGCCGAGGTGCCGGCAGTCCCCGCTTGATTGTCGTGGAGGGACCTATCGGCGCGGGCAAGACCGCGCTGGCCAGGCGGCTTGCGAAGAGCCTGTCCGGGGAGCTGATCCTCGAGGAAGCGTTCGAAAACCCTTTCCTCGAACGATTCTACCGGGAGGGAAAGTCGGCGGCCCTGCCGACCCAGATGTTCTTCCTGTTTTCGCGCGCCCGGCAGATCGAACAGCTCCGGCAAACCGACATGTTCGCCACCGTGCGCATTTGCGACTACCTGTTCGCGAAGGACCGTCTGTTTGCCGAGCTCAACCTCGACACGGACGAGTTCGCACTGTACAGGCAGCTCGCTGACCAGCTCGCCGTCGAGCCACCGGTGCCCGATCTCGTCATCTACCTGCAGGCTTCGGTCGACGTTCTGTTCGAACGCATCGCGCGCCGCGGCATCGGCTACGAAAGCGCGATCGACCGCGTCTACCTCGAGCAACTGGCCGATATTTACGCGCGCTTCTTTCACGCGTATAACGACGGTCCCCTTCTGATTGTAAATGCGTCGCAGATCGACCCGGTGAACAATGACGCGGACTACGAGCAGTTGTTTCGCCAGATCGAGCGCACGACCGGTGGCCGCCACTTCTTCAATCCGACGGCGGCCGCGCTGGCCTGAGCGCGCCGGCACGGCGCTTTTTCCGGAGACGCATTGATGTATACCCAGCTCGAGCAAAGAGGCATGCCGGAACCGCCGGTCAACGTCTCGACGCTGCGCACAATGAAAGAGGAGGGCGAGCCGATCGCCTGCCTGACCGCGTACGACGCCAGCTTCGCCGTGCTGGTCGATGCCGGCGGCGTAGATCTCGTTCTCGTCGGAGACTCGCTGGGCATGGTCATCCAGGGCCACGACACCACGGTTCCGGTGACCGTCAACGACGTCGTGTATCACACGCGTGCCGTCGCGCGCGGCCTGCGGCGTCCGTTCCTCGTCGCCGACATGCCGTTCATGAGTTACGCGAACCCCGACCAGGCGCTCGAGAACTCGGTGCGCATGATGCAGGAAGGCGGCGCAATGATGATCAAGCTCGAAGGCGGCGAGGGCCAGGTGGAGATCGTCGAGCATCTCGCACGCCACGACATACCGGTTTGTGCCCACCTCGGGCTCAAGCCGCAGTCGGTGCACAAGATCGGCGGCTTTCGCGTGCAGGGGCGCGAGGCGGAAAAGGCGAAAGACATGAAGCGCGCGGCGAAGCGGCTGCAGGACGCCGGCGCCGACATCGTGCTGCTGGAATGTGTGCCCAATGAACTCGGCAAATCCATCTGCGCTTCGCTGGACGTGCCGGTGATCGGGATCGGCGCGGGCCCGGACGTGGACGGCCAGATCCTCGTGCTGTACGACATTCTCGACATCACCCAGGGTAAGACGCCGCGCTTCGTGCAGAACTTCCAGGCCGGACAGACGTCGCCGCTCGATGCCATTCGCGCTTACGTTCGGGCGGTGAAGGATCGCAGCTACCCGGCCCCCGAGCACTGCTTTTCCTGATAACGGGATGCCCCAATGGAATTGATCAGTACACGGGACGAAATCCGCGATTTGCACGAGACCTGGCGGCACCACGGCGAACATGTTGCCCTGGTACCGACCATGGGCAATCTTCACTCAGGGCACCTGAGCCTCGTAGAGCTCGCGCGCGAGCATGCTGAGCGCGTGGTCGTGACGGTGTTCGTCAATCCCACGCAATTCGGTGAGGGCGAGGACTTCGAGGAATATCCGCGCACGATGAAACGCGACACGCAGCGACTGCGCAAGCTCGAAGCCGACGCGCTGTTCGCGCCGGACGTCGACACCGTGTACCCCTTCGGTATCGACAAGGCTACGCTGGTATCAGTGCCGGGCCTGACCCGGAACTTTTGCGGCGCGTCTCGACCGGGCCATTTCGACGGCGTAACGACGGTCGTGGCCCGCCTGTTCGCGCTCGTTCAGCCGGATGTTGCCATCTTCGGACAGAAAGACTATCAGCAGCAACTCGTGATCCGGCACATGACGGAGGACCTCAGCCTGCCGATCCGGATCATCACTGCGCCGACAGTGCGCGAGCCCGACGGGCTCGCTATGAGTTCGCGCAACCAATACCTGAGCGAGGCTGAGAGAGCGGTTGCCCCGCAGCTCCACGCGGCGCTCGACGCAATCGGCATGGAACTGCAGAGCGGTAAACGCAACTTCGAGGACCTCGAGAACGGCGCCCGGGCGAAGCTCGAAGCGGCAGGCTTCGTTCCCGATTACGTCGCGATACGCCGCGCCGAGAACCTGGAGCCCCCCGATCGCGATTGTGATGAGCTCGTCGTGCTGGCGGCCGCGCAGCTCGGCAAGGCCCGCCTCATCGACAACATCGTTATTTCGATCTAGCCGGAGACGCGATCGCGTCCGGCATGCTTGGCACGGTAGAGGGCTGCGTCCGCCGCCCGAATGAGGTTGTCCAGGTTACCGTGGGGCGGCAACTCGGCAACACCCATCGAAATGCGAACCGGGATCTGGATCAGGGAATCGCTGCCGTCCCCCGTGTCGCCGCTGACCGAGCGTCGTACCCGGTCCGCAATCACGAGGGCGGCTTCCAGGTCCACCTGCGGCAACAGCACCGCGAACTCATCTCCGCCGTAACGCACCAGCACGTCGCGCGGGCGGAATTGCTTGCGCAGGATTCGTGAAACCGCGGACAGCGCGCGATCGCCGGCGATATGACCGAAGCGGTCGTTGAAGTCCTTGAAATTGTCGACGTCGACCATGATGAGCGACACCGGCTCGTCGTTCTTCGTGCAGCGCTTGATCTCGCGCGGGAAAGACTCTTCCATCGAATGCCGGTTGCCGAGTCCGGTCAGGGCATCGGTGGTGGCATGACGTTCGAACTTGCGCAGCTCGCCATAGCTGTCGGCGATCACCCTGTTGTGGCTGCGAACGCGCTCCGAGAGGACCACGAGCAGGTTCTTTGCGAACTCATGCGACGCGTCCACCATCTCCCAGAGCACGGACTGGTGGATAACGAGCAAATGGGTGCTTTCCGCGCCGATGACGTAGGCGGACGGATCACGATCCTCGATGATCGACATCTCGCCGACGCAGGCGCCGGTTTCCATGGTGGCGACCACCGGTCCGCCGGGCGACCCGACGTGCACATTCAGACTGCCCGATAGCACGATGAACACGTACTCGTTCTTCGCGCCCGGCGACAACAGGAGTTCGCCGGCGCCGAGATCGCGTCGGTCGCATCGCTGCAGCAGGTCCTGCACATCGTCCGGGCGCACGCCCTGGAATAACTCGAGGGCCTGCAGCAGCGAGCGTTTGTAGTCCGAATTTATGGCCAGCGCATGCTCCATCCGAATGATTCTCGCGGATTTCGGTGCCGAAAAACGCCGACTGGACCACATTATGGTCAGCCGAAACTGTCACGCTCCGGCTAATGGTCGTTTTCGAGATCCTTTCGTGCCGAGACAAATGCGGCGCGGTCTTCCTCGCTGGGCTCCGGGTATCTGAGGCCGATGCTCTCCAGGGCATTGATGATGGTCTCGGCGACACGTGCCTGCATGTAAGGCTTGCTGTCGGCAGGGATCGCATACCAGGGTGCCCACGGCCGCGAGGTCGCGTTGAGCGCTTCCTCGTAGGCGTGCATGTAGGCGTCCCAGTGCTGCCGCTCGATCACGTCGCGGGGTTCGAACTTCCAGTTCTTGGACGGATTGTCCAGCCGCGCGAGGAATCGTCGCTTCTGCTCTTCGCGTGACACGTTGAGCCAGAACTTGATAATGACCGTGCCGTTGCGTGCGAGATGCTCCTCGTGCTCGCGGATAGAGCGCAGGCGGTCGTTCCAGATCGTCTCCAGGTTCAGCTCGCCGGGAATCTTTTGCGAGGCCAGTATCTGCGGGTGCACACGTACGACGAGCACTTCCTCGTAATGGCTGCGATTGAAGATGCCGATGCGGCCGCGCTCCGGCAGGCAGAGGCTCGTGCGCCAGAGAAAATCGTGGTCGAGTTCCTGGCTCGACGGTTTCTTGAAACTGAACACCTGGCAGCCCGAAGGATCGACGCCCTGCATGACCGCACGGATCGTGCTGTCCTTGCCCGCAGCATCCATTGCCTGGAACACCAGCAGTATCGCGTGCCGGTCGCCTGCGGCGAGCACGCGCTGCAGCTGCTTCAGTTTGTCGGTTGCGCGTTTGCGGTGTTTTCCCTTGTGCGGATGTCGATCCGTGACGGCAGCCGTGCTGGCCTTGCTGGCGCTAAATGAACCGTCAAACGGCACGAGGTACTCGGACGCTGGCGCCTGGAACATGGTCTCCCCCTTGTTTTTAGTTCTGTTCTTCATGCTGAGCCAGCGCCCACCGGACGTGTTCAGCTACCAGATTTGAGTCTGAATCACGCCGTTTGTTCAGTGCGTCGACAACACCGGGCGTCGTCTTCGCGTTACCGAGGGCTACCGCAATGTTACGCAGCCATCGCTCGTAGCCGATACGGCGGATAGCGCTGCCTTCGGTTTTCGCGAGCCACGTCGCTTCGTCCCATGCGAACAGCTCCACAAGGTCCGCGTCGTCCAGTTCGTGCCTTGGCGCGAAGTCGGGCTCGCCGCTTTGGGTCGCGAACTTGTTCCAAGGACAGAATAGCTGACAATCGTCGCAGCCGTAGATGCGATTGCCGATTGCCTTGCGGAACTCCGCGGGTATCGATTCCCTGAGTTCGATAGTGAGGTAGGAAATGCAGCGGCGTGCGTCGAGCTGGTAGGGCGCCACGATGGCGCCGGTGGGGCAGACGTCGATACACGCCCGGCAGCTGCCGCAATGCGACTCCTCACCGGGGTCCACCGGCAGCGGCAGGTCGGTGTAGAGCTCGCCAAGGAAGAACCAGGAACCCGCATCGCGGTTGATCAGGTTCGTGTGTTTCCCGATCCAGCCGAGACCGGCCTTCTCGGCGATCGGTTTTTCGAGCACCGGGGCACTGTCGACGAACACCCGGTAGCCGAACTCGCCGGCACTTTGTTCGATCCTGCGTGCCAGCGCGCGCAATCGGCCGCGCAGGACCTTGTGGTAATCGCGGCCGAGCGCGTAACGCGAAACATAGGCGCGCCGTTCATCATCGAGCAGTTCGGTCGCCACGTCCTGCGCTTGCGGCAGGTAGTCCATGCGGGCCGTGATGATGCGCAGCGTGCCCGGGACCAGCTCCTGTGGGCGGCTGCGACGAGTACCGTGACGCGCCATGTAGTCCATGTGGCCGTGATAGCCGGCACGCAGCCAGTCCTGCAACCTGGACTCGGCGCGTTCGAGGTCGATGTCGCTGACGCCTATCTGCTGGAACCCGAGTTCGCACGCCCATTCGCGGATGGCAGACTTCAGTTCATGCGGATCGACGATTCTTTGTCGGCCTTCGTTCATCACTGCCAGTATAATCGTGCCGATGCGCCCCCTGCCGATCGAAATCTATTCCGTAGCAACCGTACGTGGGATCGACCGCACGGCGATCGAAGACGAGGGTATTCCGGGCTACACATTGATGACCCGCGCGGGTGCCGCGGCTTTGCGCGCCGCGCGCGAGCGTTTTCCCGAAGCAACCCGCTGGCAGGTGGTTTGCGGCGCCGGCAACAACGCCGGCGATGGTTACGTCGTTGCCCGGCTCGCGGCCCAGGATGGCATCGTCGTGTCCGTCGTCGCGCTCGTCGACCCGGAATCGCTGACGGGGGACGCGGCGACGGCCTATGGGGATTTTGCGGCGGAAGGCGGAATCGTCATGCCCTGGGAGGGTGAGCTCGACGCCGAAGCCACGCTGCTCGTCGATGCATTGCTCGGCAGCGGACTCGAGCGCGACGTTGCCGGCGAGTTCGCCAAGGCGGTGGCGGCGATAAATGCGCATTCCGCCAGCGTCATGGCGCTCGACATCCCGACCGGCGTGCACGGCGATACCGGCGACGTGATGGGCACTGCGGTTGCGGCAGACCTCACGGTGACCTTTGTCGGCCTCAAAGCCGGCTTGTTCGCCGGTGAGGGTGCGGACCTGAGCGGCAGGATCGTGTTCGACGGTCTCGAGGTTCCGGAACACTGTCGCCCGCATGGCGAGGCCCTGTGCCGGCGTATCTCCAGCCGGGTTCTGCGCCGCTGCCTGAAACGGCGCCCGCGCAGTGCTCACAAGGGCGATTTCGGCCACGTTCTGATCATCGGCGGCGGCGAGGGCATGCCGGGGGCGGTCAGGCTCGCGGGCGAGGCCGCGCTGCGCACGGGTGCAGGGCTCGTGAGCATCGCGACGCATCCCTCGCACGCGGCGGTCGTCGTTGGCTCGCGCCCGGAACTCATGAGCCACGCGATCGAGGATGCGGCTGCGCTGGCTCCGCTACTGGAGCGGGCGACCGCGATCGCATTCGGCCCGGGTCTGGGCACCTCGGATTGGGCGCGGCAACTCTATGGCGTTGTCAGCGAACTCGAACTCCCGTGTGTCTGGGATGCAGATGCACTCAACCTGCTTGCGGAAACGGCGGCGGCGAGCGACCGGCGCATCATTACGCCACATCCCGGCGAAGCGGGGCGCCTGCTTGGCGAGACGACCGGCGTCGTGCAGGGCGACCGCAGGGCGGCTCTGGCGGCGCTGCAGGAGAAATACGGCGGCGTCGTGGTGCTTAAAGGTGCGAACACGCTCGTGACGTCGAAGAAGAAAGTCCCGTGGCTGTGCACCGCCGGTAACCCGGGTATGGCGAGCCCGGGGATGGGCGATGTCCTTACGGGGATCATCGCCGCACTGCTGGCGCAGGGACTCGGCAAGGAGGCCTCAGCGGTCGTGGGCGTCGAGACGCACGCGCGCGCAGGCGATCGCGCGGCGCGGGCCGGGGAGCGCGGCACCATCGCTTCGGACCTGATTGCCGAACTGCGCCGCATCGTGAATCCATGAGACTGTCGCTTCCCGACGAAAGCGCGACGGAAGCGCTTGCCAGACGGCTCGCGGCGGCGTTGCCGCAACGCACGGCCGGCCTGACGCTGCTGCTGCAGGGTGACCTGGGTGCCGGCAAGTCCACGTTTGCACGCGCCCTTATTCGTGCGCTCGGCCACGCGGGCGCGGTGCCGAGCCCGACGTACACGCTCGTCGAGCCCTATGACCTGCCGGGCGGCATGGTGTACCACGTCGATCTGTACCGGGTGTCGAGCGAGGACGAGCTGCGCTACCTGGGCTGGACCGAGCTCGACGAGGGCTTTCGCATCGTCGAATGGCCGGATCGCGCGCCCGGCATCGCCGCGCAGGCGGACCTTCGCCTCGACCTCGCCTACGAGGATCCCGGCCGCCTTGCGACCATCACCGCGCTGAGCCTCGAGGGGGAGCGGATCGCCGCCCGGCTCGATGCGGCAGCCATTACTGAACCAGTAGATTAATAAATCGGTTTATCCTGCTAATTTTGAAAAGAATATTCTTGGAATTCGCCACGAATTTCGTATACTGACGCGACATAACCAAGGCTTGGGTGGTTACTTCGCGATGCGAATTTCGCGTTTTCTTGTCAGCAGTGTCCTGATTCTGCTCTGCGCGGCAGCGCAGGGCGCCACCACCGTCGAAAATATCCGTATCTGGTCCGACAACGGCAAGACCCGGGTCGTTCTCGACCTGAGCCGGCCGGCCGCCCACAGCATCTTCACCCTGCGCGGGCCCGACCGGCTCGTTATCGACCTGAAATCGAGCCGCCTGTCCGACTCGCTCAAGGCGTTGCCGCAGGGCATCGGCTCGGTGCGCTCGATACGCAGCGCGGTGCGCGCCAATGGCCAGCTGCGAGTCGTCCTGGATCTGAACGAAGCCGTGCGCTCGCGAAGTTTCACGGCGGGACCGAATAGCAAGTACGGCGATCGCCTGGTCATAGACCTGCAACGCAGTGGCAGCCTGCACGCTGTGAAGACGGCGTCGCAGTCGTACCAGCCAGGGCGAGATGTCGTCATCGCGATCGACCCCGGGCATGGCGGTCATGACCCGGGCGCCATCGGCCGTGGCAAGACACGCGAAAAAGACGTGGCGCTGCAGATATCGCGGACGCTGGCTGCCCGCATCAACGCGGAGCCCGGCATGAAGGCGGTGCTCGTGAGAAACAGCGACGTTTACGTCGACCACCGCGAGCGCATGGCGATCGCCCGGCGCAACAATGCGGATCTGTTCATTTCCATTCACGCCGATGCGGTCGACGATCGTCGGGCGGACGGCGCTTCGGTCTATGCACTCTCGTTGAAGGGAGCAAGTGACGAAGCGGCTCGGCAGCTGGCCGAACGGGAAAACGCGTCGGTACGCATCGGCGGCGTCAGCCTCGAGGACAAGGACGAAGTGCTCGCATCCGTATTGCTGGATCTGTCGCAAAGCGCGGCGTTGAGCGCGAGTCTCGACGTGGGTTCGAAGGTAATCGGCGAACTTGCACAGATCGGCAAGGTACACCGCCGCACCGTGCAGCAGGCCGGTTTCCTGGTGCTGAAATCGCCGGACATGCCGTCGATCCTGGTCGAAACGGCGTTCATTTCGAACCCGTCGGAGGAAAAACGGCTGCGTGACAAGGGGCACCAGTCGAGGCTCGCCGATGCGATCCTGGCCGGCGTGCGCACGTATTTCTACACCAATGCGCCGCCCGATACGCGCATCGCGATGGAAATGCGCCGGGTACCGGCCAAGCAGGTGCGCCACGTCATCGCGCGCGGCGACACGCTGTCGGAGATCGCCGAGCGCTACAACGTCAGCCCGGCCGCCATTCGCGCGGCCAACAAGCTCTCGAGCGACAGGATCCGGATCGGGCAGACCCTCAGCATTCCGCTGTACGCCGGCACCTGAACGCAACAGGCCGAGACATTTCCGCGGCGATTTGAAAAAATGACGGGTTTGAGCCCCCGTCATCCCGCATGCCAATTCAGCAACTCCCAGGCCACCTGGTCAACCAGATCGCCGCCGGCGAGGTCGTCGAGCGACCGGCCTCGGTCGTCAAAGAGCTTGTCGAGAACAGCCTCGACGCCGGTGCCGACGATATCCATATCGACATCGCGGCGGGCGGCGTGAAACTGATTCGCGTGCGCGACAACGGCGCGGGTGTCGACAAGGACGAGCTGCGCCTCGCACTCGCCCGGCATGCAACCAGCAAGATCTCCAGCCTGGAGGACCTCGAGGCCGTCGTGTCGCTTGGGTTCCGAGGTGAGGCTCTGCCCAGCATCGCCTCGGTCGCTCGGCTCGTGCTGACCTCGCGCTCCGCGGGGGCCGATACGGCGTGGCAGGTCGAGGCAGACGGCGGCGAAATCAGCGGTCCGCAGCCGGCGGCGCATGGACGCGGAACCACGGTCGAGGTGCATGACCTGTTCTACAACACGCCCGCGAGGCGCCGCTTTTTGCGCACCGAGAGGACCGAGTTCGGCCACATCGAGAAATGGCTGCGTCGTCTCGCTTTGTCGCGGCCAGGCGTCGCCTTCACCCTCACGCATAACGGGCGCACCGTGCTGAAGCTGCCGGCCGCTGCGAGTCGCGAACAGCAGCTCGCGCGCCTCGCGAAGCTGTGTGGCGAAGCATTCGCCGACCAGTCGATTCATCTCGAGCACGAAACGGAGGGTGTCGCGCTGCAGGGCTGGATAGCGCTGCCGACCTACAACCGCAGCCAGCCGGATCAGCAGTACTGGTTCGTAAACGGCCGCAGCATCAGCGACAAGACACTGGCGCACGCCGCGAAACATGCTTACCGGGACGTCCTGTTCCACGGCCGCTTCCCCGCCTACGTGCTGAATCTCGCCATGGATCCCGCCGGCGTGGATGCCAATGCGCACCCGGCGAAACACGAAGTGCGTTTCCGCGACGGCAGGCGCGTGCACGGGATCGTGTCGCAGACCCTGGAGGCCGCTCTCTCGGATACGCGCCCGGGCGGTCATGCACCCGCACCGGCGTCCGTGGTCCGTTACCCGGCGCCAGCGCAGCGGCCCATGCAGTTGCCGGGCGCTGGCGGCAGCGGATCCGCAGGCGTTCGCGAGGCGCTCGCCGGCTACGCCACCTTGAGTGAAGCGGCGGCGGCGCTGCAGGCAGAGCCGGAACCGGGCGACGTGCCGCCGCTGGGCTTCGCAATCGCGCAGCTTGCAGGGATTTACATCCTGGCCGAGAACCGCGACGGCCTGATCGTCGTCGACATGCACGCGGCGCACGAGCGGATCACCTACGAGAAACTGAAGCGGAGCTTCGACGATCGTTCCGTCGTGCGCCAGCCGCTTCTGGTCCCGGTCACACTCGCGGTCGCCGAGAACGAGGCGGACCTGGTCGAGCAGGCCTCGCAGGAGCTGGAGGTATTCGGCCTGTGCGTCGATCGCGCGGGGCCGACCCGGCTCATGGTCCGGGAGGTCCCGGCCTTGCTCAAGGACGCCGACGTCGAGGCGCTGTTGCGCGACCTGCTGTCGGACATCGGTGAGGCGGGCAGCAGCAGCCGCTTCGAGGACGCCAGCGACGAGTACCTCGCGACGATGGCCTGCCATCATTCCGTCCGCGCGAACCGCAGGCTGTCGCTCGCGGAAATGAACGCGCTGCTGCGGGAAATGGAGACGACGGAGCGGGCCGACCAGTGCAACCACGGGCGCCCGACCTGGACGGCCATCTCCCTCGCGGAGCTCGACCGCCTGTTCCTGCGCGGCCAGTAAAGGCACCCGAAATCGCGACACGCACCGCAATCTGCCTGATGGGCCCGACCGCGAGCGGCAAGACGGAGGTCGCGATCGAATTGTGCCGGCGTTTTGACCTTGACGTGATCAGCGTCGACTCGGCGCTGGTCTACCGGGGCATGGACATCGGCACCGCGAAGCCCGACGCGGCGACCCTGTTCGAGACGCCGCACCGCCTCGTCGACATCCGCGACCCGGAGGACGCCTACTCGGCGGGCGACTTCGTGCGCGACGCGAGCGAAGCCATGGATGCGATCTTCGAAGCAGGGCGGACGCCGCTGCTCGTTGGCGGGACGATGATGTATTTTCGCGCGCTGACAGCAGGCATGGCCGAGCTGCCGCCGGCGGATCCTGCGATTCGCGCTGCGATCGACACGGAAGCGGCCGAGGTCGGCTGGCCGGCGCTGCATGAAGAACTGCAGCGCTGCGATCCTGCGGCGGCCGCGCGAATCAATCCGAACGACAGCCAGCGCATCCAGCGCGCGCTGGAGGTTTTCCGGCTGAGCGGCCGGCCCCTCTCGGCGTGGCAGGAATCCACCCCGGGGTCCGGCGACGTCAAATTCCGCAAGCTGGCGCTGCAGGTGGAGCCGCGCTCGGTACTGCACGAAGGTATCGCAAGGCGCCTCGAGCGTATGCTGGACGCCGGTTTCCTCGACGAGCTGCGGTGCCTGATGCAGCGGCCGGGCCTGCGCCGGGACAGCCCCGCAATGCGTGCCGTCGGCTACCGGCAATTCTGGGCGCACCTCGCCGGCGAGTGCTCGCTGGGGGAGGCACGGAGCCGGGCGCTGGCCGCCACGCGCCAGCTTGCGAAGCGCCAGATCACCTGGCTGCGGTCCGAAAACGGCCTGAAATCGTTCGACGCACTTGATTCCGCCGTCGCAGATGCTATATCGGGGTTTCTGGCGGCCCTGCAGGGCTGATTTTAGGGGCTGGTTTGTGCCGGCCTGTGTTAGACTTTTTTCAAACGCTTAGGCTGAACTTCGCACAAGGGCAATACCGGCGCCACCGGTTTGCGGGTTCAAATAACAATCAACAATAAGGAGACCCCGACATGGCTAAAGGGCAGACACTGCAAGACCCGTTCCTGAATATTTTACGCAAGGAAAAAGTTCCGGTTTCCATCTACCTGGTCAACGGCATCAAGCTGCAGGGACAGGTCGACTCGTTCGACCAGTTCGTCGTGCTGCTGAAGAACAGCGTTAACCAGATGGTTTACAAACATGCCATTTCCACGGTGGTCCCCTCCCGCAACGTACGCCTCCCCTTGCCGGATGATGCAGGAGACGGTGACGATTAAGCGCGAAGCGCGGCCCTCGTTCCAGGAGGGCGCATTTGTTTGAACGACCGCAAAGCGGCGAACGTGCAATTCTCGTCCACGCAGGTCCAACTGGCGCACCCGACGACTCCGAGCGTTCGGAGTTTGCGGAGCTCGCGCGCTCGGCCGGCGCGATCATCGTCGACGAAATCGTAAGCGCCCGCAAAAAACCCGAACCGCGGTTCTTCATCGGTAAGGGCAAGGTGGAAGAGCTGCGTGCGAGCGTCGCAGCCAACGGTGCGGAACTCGTGATATTCGGCACGCCATTGTCCCCGAGCCAGGAGCGCAATCTCGAGCGTGAGCTGAAATGCCGCGTGCTCGACCGGGCGGGCCTCATCCTCGACATCTTCGCGCAGCGCGCACGCAGCTTCGAAGGCAAGCTGCAGGTGGAACTGGCGCAGCTGCGGCACCTGTCCACGCGGCTGGTTCGAGGCTGGACGCACCTGGAGCGGCAAAAAGGCGGCATCGGCCTGCGCGGACCCGGCGAAACGCAGCTGGAAACGGATCGCCGCCTGCTGGGCCGCAGAATCCGGCAACTGAATGCGCGTCTCGAACAGGTGGATGCGCGCAGGACCATGAATCGCCGCAACCGCGTGCGCGCAGAGGTCCCGACCGTCGCGCTCGTGGGCTACACCAACGCCGGCAAGTCCACGCTGTTCAACGCGCTGACGAATGCCGGCGTGTACGTACGGGACCAGCTGTTCGCCACGCTGGATCCCACTGTCCGCAGGCTCGAACTGCCGGACGGCACCGAGGTCGTTCTGGCCGACACGGTGGGTTTCGTGCGGGATTTGCCGCACGAGCTGATCGCGGCGTTTCGATCGACGCTGCAGGAGGCGCGCGAGGCCGACCTGATTCTGCACCTCATCGATGCGAGCGACCCGAATCGCTGGCAGCGCGTGCGGCAGGTGAATTCGGTGCTGAAACAGCTGGACGCGGATCGTGTGCCGCAGATACGCGTGTACAATAAGATCGATCTGCTCGACCGGCAGCCGCGCCTGACGAGCAATCGTCACGGCGAGGGGCGGGCGGTCTGGCTGTCGGCGACAACCGGCGAAGGAATCCCGTTGTTACTCGATGCGATCGGTGATCGCTTGCACCGCAAGACACTGCATCGCCTCATCCATCTGCAGCCGTCGCAGGGCCGCGTCCGGTCGAGACTTTTCGAGCTCGGGGCGGTACTGAAAGAGCAGGCGGAGGACGACGGCGGTTGGACGCTGGAGCTGGAGATGGCCGAGCAGGATCTGCAGCGGTTCATCAAGCGCGAGAACATTGACCCGGAACTACTCGAGCCGCTGCCGGTCATCAAACCGGCAGCAACGGCAAATTGAATTAGACACCACGATTAAGGATGAAGTTGTAGGAATATGGCCTGGAACGAACCTGGAAACGGCAAGGACCCCTGGAGCAGGGGCGACAAAGAGCCAAACGATCTCGATCAGATCGTACAGAACTGGCAGCGACGCCTGAGCAGCCTCCTCGGAGGCGGCGGAAGCGGCGGCGGCAGTCGCGCACCGGGCGGTGCCGGCGGCTACATACTGATCGGTCTTGCGTTGATCGCCTGGGGCGCCACGGGCGTCTACCGGGTGGACGAGGCGGAACGTGGCGTCGTCCAGCGCTTTGGCGCCTACACGGACACGACCATGCCCGGAATTCACTGGCACCTGCCGTTCCCCATCGAGTCGGTCGACATCGTCAACACCAACGCGGTACAGAACTTTCCGTTCCGCACCGAGATCCTGACGGCGGACGAACAATACGTCTTTATACAGATGGTCGTTCAGTACCGACGCACGGACCCGGTGAAGTACAGCTTCGAAGTGGTCGACCCGGAAGCAACCGTGCAGGACGTGACCGAAAGTGCGCTGCGTGAAGTCATCGGTACGAGCGAGCTCGAAACGCTCGTGACCGGAGAGCGCGACCAGATCGCACAGCGCACACTCGAAACCCTGCAGGCCACGCTCGACCAGTACGAATCCGGTATTTCGGTCACGTCTGTGTCGATCATCAATCTCGACTACCCGCAGGATGTTCAGGCCGCAGTCAACGACACGCAGAAAGCGACGAACGACAGCGCCCGCTTCAAGCTCGAAGCCGAAAAATATGCAAGAGACATCATCCCGCGCGCACGCGGTGATGCGCAGCGCATCATCCTGGATGCCATGGCATACAAGGATCGCGTCATTCGCGATGCGGAAGGTGAGGCGAACCGCTTCGAGGCGCTCCTCGCCGAGTATCAGAAGGCGCCGCGAGTAACGCGCGATCGCCTTTACATCGAGGCCGTCGAAGAGGTCTACGCAAATACGAGCAAGGTGCTGTTGGACTCTGAAGGCAGCGGCAACCTGCTGTACCTGCCGATCGACAAGCTGATCGAAGGCGCGGGCCAGCGGCAGTCACTGGAGGAAATGAATCGCCTCACGGAGCAGTCGCGCACCACGTCGCCGGAAAGGCGTCTCGAGATGGAGAGTCGTGAAAGGAGGACACGGCAATGAGTAACGCGATGTTTCGTATTTTTGTCGTCATCGGCCTGATCGCGGTCGCAGCCGGCCTGTCACTCTTCACCGTCAACGAACGAGAGCTCGCCATCAAGCTGCAGCTGGGTAAGGTCGTCGAGTCCGGTTACGAGCCGGGGCTGCACTTCAAGATCCCGGTGGTGCAGAACGTCCGCAAGTTCCCGCGTCGCATCCTGACTATCGAAGACAGCCCGGACCGCGTGTTCACCGCGGAGAAGAAGGCGCTCAAGGTCGATTTCTTCGTCAAGTGGCGGATCGTCGATCCCGTGCGCTTCTACACGTCGACCGGCGGCAGCCTGCTGTTCGCGGATGACCGCCTCGGCGAGATCATCAAGAACGCGGTCGTTACCGAATTCGGCAAGCGCTCGGTGCGCGAGGCGATCGCCGCGGAGCGTGCCGAACTGATGCGTGACATGCTGGTCACGGCGACCACAACGGCCGAGGACCTGGGTGTCGAGCTCATCGATTTTCGCGTGAAGCAGGTTGAGCTCATGGACGAAGTAAAGAACGCCGTGTATGCGCAGATGAACGAGGAACGAGCGCGCGCCGCGGCGGAGCTTCGTGCAGAAGGCCGCGCCGAGGCTGAGCGTATTCGCGCAGAAGCGGACCGCGAGCGCACGATCATCCTTGCCGACGCGAATCGGGACAATGAGAAAATCCGCGGTGAAGGCGATGCCGAGGCGGCCGAGATTTACGCGGGCGCCTACCAGAAGGACCCCGAGTTCTACGCGTTCTACCGCAGTATCAATGCGTATAAACGGTCGATGGGCAAGTCCAACGACTTACTCGTCCTGGATCCCAACAACGAGTTCTTCCGTTATCTGAACCGGTCGAGCGGCGAGTAATTCGGGCGGCATGGCCTGGACGGAAATCCTGACGGCGCTGGCGCTCGTACTCATCATCGAGGGCATGGTGCCGTTCGTCGGTCCGCGCAGATACCGGCAGATAGTGGCGCAGATGGCGATGCTAAGTGACAATCACCTGCGGACCGTGGGCCTGGTCGTCATGATCGCGGGCCTGGTCCTGCTTTTCGCCGTTCGCGGCTTTTAGACCAACAACAAGAGACCTACGGTAATGGGTAAGAATGTCGTCGTCATTGGCACCCAGTGGGGTGATGAGGGCAAGGGCAAAATCGTCGACCTGCTGACCGACCGCGCGAAGGCGGTCGTGCGTTTCCAGGGCGGCCATAATGCAGGACATACGCTCGTGATCGGCGGCAAGAAGACGGTCCTGCACCTGATACCTTCCGGAATACTACGCGACGGTGTCAGCTGCCTGATCGGCAACGGCGTCGTGCTGGCGCTGGACGCGCTGGTGGCTGAGGCCAATGCGCTGATCGCAAACGGCGTCCCGGTATTCGAGCGTCTCAAGGTCAGCCCCGGCTGTCCCCTGATATTGCCCTCGCACGCCGCCCTGGATGCCGCGCGCGAAAAGGCCCGCGGCGCCGGTGCCATCGGCACGACCGGGCGAGGAATAGGGCCGGCCTATGAAGACAAGGTCGCGCGGCGCGCGTTGCGCGTGTCCGACCTGTTCCTGCGCGAAAAGTTTGCGGCCAAGCTCGGTGAGGTTCTCGACTACCACAATTTTCTCCTGAAAAAATATTTCCGGGCCGAGCCCGTCGACTTCGACAAGACGCTCGACGATGCGCTCGAGGCGGCCGAGCACATCGCGCCGATTACCGCGGACGTGACCCAGATCCTCCACGACCTTTCACGGAAAGGGGAAGGCATACTTTTCGAAGGTGCGCAGGGTACCTTCCTGGACATCGACCACGGCACCTATCCGTTCGTCACGTCATCCAACACGGTGGCAGCGGCGGCGAGCACCGGCACCGGCGTCGGTCCGCGAGACCTCGATTACATTTTAGGCATCGTCAAGGCATACACGACCCGGGTCGGGGCGGGGCCGTTCCCGACCGAACTGTTCGACGATCTCGGCTCACACATTGCGGAAGTCGGCGCCGAGTTCGGTGCCACGACCGGGCGCCCGCGCCGCGTCGGGTGGTTCGATGCCGTCGCGCTCAAGCGCTCGATCATCAACAGCAGCGTATCGGGTCTCTGCGTCACCAAGCTCGACGTGCTGGACGAACTGGAAACGATCCAGATATGTGTCGGCTACACGATCGACGGCGAAGCCATCGCCGGTCTGCCTATCATCGTCGATCGCTTCGCGGATTGCCGGCCCGTCTACGAGGAACTGCCGGGCTGGCAGGCGTCAACGGTAGGCATTACCCAGTTTGAAGAATTGCCGCCGAATGCGCGCGATTACCTCAAGCGCATCGAGGAACTCGCCGGAGTACCGATCGACATCATCTCCACCGGGCCGGATCGCGAACAGACGATAATCAAGCGGCATCCTTTCGAGTGACACGGGCGGGCGCGCTGAGTTTCCGGGCCGGCCCGGGCGCACTGCAGGCGATAAAGAAGCACGGCTTCTCACCCGAGATGGTGGGGACGATGGCCGGCGCGTCCGGCGGGGCCAAGTGGCTGGTGCTGAGCAAGCTCGACCGCGTGGTTGCCGATTCCGTCATTCCCGGGCTGCGCGGTCCGGTACACCTCATCGGTTCGTCGATCGGCGCCTGGCGGTTCGCGTGCTACGCGCAGGACAGGCCGCTCGATGCGATCGCCCGATTCGAGGACGCCTACCTCGAGCAGACCTACTCGGACGATCCGGATCGCGACGAGATCACGGCGAAGAGCCGCGAGATCCTCGACTATGTGCTCGGCGAATCCGGGGCGGCGGAGATCCTGGCGCACCCCGTGCTGCGAATGAACGTCATGACCGTGCGCAGCCGGCGCCTCACTGCGAGTGAACGCCCCGCCATGCTGGTCCCCGGCCTGCTGGCGGCAGCGACACTGAATGCCGTCAGCCGTCGTTCGCTGGGCGCCTTTTTCGAGCGCGTGCTGTTCTATGACGCCAGGGATCTGCCGCCGTTCTTCAATGCGAAAGGGTTTCCAATGAGCCGGGTGGAACTGAGCGAGGCGAATCTGCAGGATGCGGTCATTGCGACCGGTGCGATACCCATGGTGCTGTCAGGAGTGCGCGATATCGCGGGTGCGCCGCGCGGTGTCTACCGGGATGGCGGCGTGATCGACTACCATCTGGACCTGCCACAAAGCGCGCCGGAGCGGCTGACGCTGTACCTGCATTTCATTGATCGCATCGTGCCCGGCTGGTTCGACAAGAAGCTGTCGTGGCGCAAGCCGGATCCCGCAAACGTCGACAGGACGCTGCTCGTCAGTCCGTCGCACGAGTTCGTGGCCCGCTTGCCGTACGGGAAGATCCCGGATCGCCGGGACTTCATTAGTTTCACGCCGGAGGAGCGGGTGCGTGCATGGCACACCGTGGTGGAGATGTGCGACGAACTGGCCGACGAGTTCCGAGAGGTGCTGGAGCAGGATCGGCTGGCAGCGCGGCTCGAGCCGCTGTGATAGGCTTTGCCGCAAAATAAGAACGACAGAGGAGCGTCGCATTGTCTGATTCGACCGTCGCGGCACACGCCGACAGACCCTATCCCGAACTAACCTGGATTGCCGTTGGTGTCGGCTGGTTTCTCGGTGTCATCATCGCTATCTCGATCGGCTACGCTGCACTGATTCTCGGTTTCTCGATCGAAGGATCGGAACTCGCCGCCATCCTCGGTTTCGGTATCCTGCGCGGCATCCTGCGCCGTCGCAGCATCATCGAGAACAACATCGTGCAGACCGTGGCCAGCGGCGTGAACGGCGCATCGTCGGGCATGATGTTCTCGGTCCCGGCGATATTCCTGCTGGGCTACAGCGATCGCTTCGATCCGATCATCCTTACGTTCGGCTGCATCGCGGGCGCGTTCCTCGGCATCGCTTTCATCATTCCGCTCAGGAAACACATGATCGATTACGAGCGGCTGACCTACCCGGGCGGCGTCGCCGTTGCGACGATCCTCAAGTCACCGGGCGCCGGGGTACGCAAGGCCGTCATTCTCGTGGGCGCGGCGCTGGCAAGTGCGATTGTCCACGTCATTACGCTAAAGACCGGCGTATCGAACTGGAACCTCGGGGCGCTGATCGGCCTGCCGGAATACATGAACGGCATCTGGTACCTGTCGCTGATGACCATCGGCGTCGGCTACATCGCCGGGCGCGGCGGTATCGCCTTCATCATCGGTGGCTTCGTCGCTTACTGGTTCGTTTCGCCCTTGTTGTCGGTTACAGGGGCGTTCCCGCTTAACGAAGCGGGCGACCTGATCAATACGCCGGGGGACCTGCGCCTGTTGCTCTACCGTCCCCTCGGTATCGGCATGCTGATCGGGGGCGCGATCATGGGCGTCATCCTCGCGGCACCGCTGATACTCAGCGCGATCAAGTCCATGCAAAAAGCCGCCTCGGTAGAGACGAGCGTCGCTACCGAGGAGATGCCGATCAAGCTCCTGTACATGGCGGTCATCGGTGCCGCGGTATTGCTGGCATTCATGGCGGTGACCGCGGTCGAATCGATGACGCTGATGGGCGGTATCTCCATGGCGCTCCTGGGAACGCTGTGGATCTGGATGGCGGGCATCATCCTGTCCGAGGCGATCGGCCGCACGAACTGGTCGCCGCTGTCCGGGATGACACTCGTCGGTATCACGCTGCTGATCATCGTTACGCAGGCCTTCGGGATGGAGCGCAGCGAATCGATCATCGCCGCCATCATGGTGGGGGCCGCCATGTGCGTGGCGATGTCGCAGGCCACCGACCTGATGCTTGACCTGAAGACGGGCTACCTGGTCGGCGCGACGCCGCGGATGCAGCAGATCGGACAGTTTGCGGGCGCGTGGCTCGGCCCGATCGTCGTCATCTTCGTGATCTTCGCGCTCAACGAGGCTTATACGCTCGGAAGCGAGCGCCTGCCGGCACCGCAGGCGCAGGCATTGGCCAGCACGATCGACGGCATCATGGGCGGCGACGTGCCCACCCAGAAGTACGTCGCCGGGGCTATCCTCGGCGGCATCCTGTCGACCGTGATGGGTGGTCTCGGGATCACCGTCGGGCTCGGCTTTTACCTGCCGTTCAACATCGTCCTGACTTACTCGCTCGGAACCCTGAGCCGTGAGCTGGCGGATCGGGGAATGGGCAAGACCTGGGCGGAGCAGGTCGGCATCCCGATAGCGGCCGGTTTCATCGTCGGCGAGGCGCTCGTCGGTGTCGGCGATGCGATTCGTCACGTGCTGATGGCGACCTAGGGGATTAGCTATGACAGGATTGGGTTATTTGCTTCTGAGCGCCGGCTTCATCGTTGCCGCTTATGCGACGGCACTCGACGTAGAGAATGTCGGTTGGCCCCTGTTTGCCGCGGCGGTACTGGGTGCCGTCGCCGGCGTCTTCATGATCAAGCGGCATGCGCGGTCGATCGCACAGTCGGAAGAGGTGCTCGAGAACAACCGCACCGAACTTCGCGAGTCGATCGACAATGTCGTAAAGGATCTGCGCGAGATCGTCTCCAGCGGCAGCTTGCGGGGTTCGGCGCTTCGCGACCGGATCGATACGACGCTGCGTCCGGACCTGACCCGCTTCGTCGATGCGCGCGAAAGCATGGTGCACCTCTTCGGTCTGCAGGCCTATGCCGACATCATGAGCCATTTCGCGGCGGGCGAGCGCTACATCAACCGCGTGTGGTCGTCGTCCGCCGATGGCTATGATGCAGAGGCCACCCTGTACCTTGGCAGGGCCGAAGAGCAGTTTGTGGACGCCCGGCGTCAGCTGGACGAGGCATCGCGGAAGTAGCTAGGCCTACTTGCGCTTGCGGCGTGCGATCGGCGAGCGCTTGCAGGTTCTCGTAAGGTGCTGTTGCAGGGCCTGGACGTCTTCGTCCATGAGGTAGTCGGCCTCGTCTTTCCAGCCGCGGAGCATAGGCAGGGTGCGTTCGTTGACGACCAGGTGGCCGTCGCCCGGTTGAATGTCGGCGTCCCAGCCTGGCACCGCGATAACCGACCGAACTCGCACGGAGTTCTTTAACAGATCACTGAAGTCCTGCTGCAGGCGAGTGGTCTTCGAAGCGATGTCCGTTATGGGGATCGACGTGCCGTCCGGCACGAATTGAAGTTCCCCGTCGGCGAGTTGCACACTCTCCCTGCGCATGGCGCGGTGCGCGACGACATTGATCGCGTAGATGCCGCCCGGCCCGACCAGCACGTGATCGACCACGCCGGCCGCTGTCATTACCTCGTGAAACACCCGTCCGTGGCCGACAGCGATGCGTTGCAGTGAGTGCCCTACTGCGATGTTCGCGTCGCGCAGGAAGCGGACCTGGCGCCACTGTTGAATTGTGCGGAGCAGGCGGTAGAGGGCAAAAGCCGCAGCTGCGAACAACGTTGCGAGTACGACGTACAACTGCCACGCCGGGTAGCCCTCGAAAAGCTGGTGCGCATCGAACGTGTGAGCTACGGCGAAGATGAAAACGAACATCAGGCCTGCACCCAGGTAGGTCGACTGTTTGCGCGAGAGTGCGTCGAGTTCGTCGCGGAACCGCTGCGCGGCCTCGCGCATGATGGCGTCCGGGAAATTGGGGTGCGCATTCATTGAACGGGCTACCAGGTGCCAGGACTTTGCGGCAACGAGAAACACGAAGGTGCAGGCGATCGCCACCGTTGCCGCGCCGCTGATCGCCTCGATGTTCATGGGGGTCTCCTTTTTACCAGAATGTAAAGAATATCCGCTGCCGCATGGGTGCTCTGTGACGAACTTCACGTCGAGCGCAGAAGAACACCGATGAGTCCGCAATTTTCAGCTTTCGTTCAGCGATACAGGGGTATTTGTGAATGTCATCACGGCAGTCAGCGTGATCCGGCTGTTAGCGTCGGTACTATCGGTTCACAGAGGGCGGGGTGCGTCATGAACAGGATTTTGAGTAGCGCGACGATGGTCATTGCAGTAGCCGTGCTAAGCGGCTGCGCATCCATGAGCAGCGAAGAATGTGCCAACAGCGACTGGGGTGCCATTGGTTACGAGGACGGCTCCAGGGGCTATACCACGGACAAGTTCGGCAGCCGTCGCAAGGCCTGTGCAAAGCACGGCATTACGGCGGACTTCAAGGCTTACCAGGAAGGCCGGGATGAAGGTCTCGTGGAGTTTTGCCAGCCCAGCCGCGGCTACAACCTGGGCGTGAGCGGCGGTACCTACTACGGCGTCTGCGACGTCGCGATGGAAGAGGAATTCCTCGATGCCTACCGCGTGGGCTCACAGTTGCACGCACTGCGTTCCAACGTGAATGGCACGAATTCCAGGATCTATTCCAAGGAGGCGGAGCTTAAACGCATCAAGGAGAAGATCCGCGCCAAGGAAGCCGAGCTGATTAGCGACGACGTATCTACGCAGGACCGCGTGCTGTTGCTGGCTGATCTGAAGGAGCTGTCGGAGCGAACGGGCGAGCTCGAGGCGGAAATCGAGCAGCTGGTTGCCGAGAAGGCTCGTCACGAGTATGAGCTCAGGGATTACGAGCAGACCGTCGCGGCCTACGACTATTGATTCGGCGCCGGCAGGGGCCTAGTACTCTTCTGAATCGTCGCGGCGATCGTCGCCTTTGCGCCGCTCGCCGGCGAATGTCCCGGTTGCGGCAGCAATCCCCCCTGATGTGAACGGGCTGCGGCGATCTTTCCCGGTGCGCCGGTCGTTGTGGTGGACGAAGTGGCATTCGCATGTGTCGGCGTCGCAGTCGGGCAGCGGCAGGCTCGGGGCCTGGGATGCGAGGAACCGTTGGCCGGCGATGTTGTTGGCCGCCGAACACGCGTAGGCGCCCGGCTTGACCGAAACGGCGTGGAACCTGGAGCTGCTCTTCAGGGCGGGTGAGATGCGCCGTTCTTTGCGTTCTTCGGGTTTGTCGAGACCCTGCCGGTAGAAGTACCAGGCAATCAGCAGGCCGACCACCAGCAGCAATAGCACGGTCCTCATCCCAGCCTCCCCAGGCTAACCCGATACGGGATCAGTTTACTTCAATTAGCGCCCCGGTCGAGACTCGATGTCGCCGGGCGGGGTCAATTCCCGGTCGCATCGCCTTCGGCCGGCACAGGCTCGCGGTGGACCTCGATGTCGCGCAGCGGCTGAAAAACCGGCATCGCGCGCATCCGGGGGGTCGAGTCGTGAATGCTGCGAACAGCCGGGACCAGCCCGGGCAAGCGCTCGAGGGTCTTCGCGAGGTCCTGCCGGAAAACGTCGAGGCCCGATGCATCCAGGAGACCCTTGTCGTGAGCCTCCTGCGCCGCGTAATAGGTGTTGACCAGGTGCTGTGCCAGCCCCCGGATCTGGGATTCTTCGGTCGCAGTTACCAGGTGGCTGCCCGGCGAACTCAACTTGGGAAACAGCTTTGCGAAATCCGGCGAGGTCGCGCGGCGCAGGCTCATTTCTTCGAGCCCGCGGTCGAGTCGCATCTCGATCTCTGCGGCGGCTATGCGGTTGGCCTGGCGAATTTCCCAGGCGACGAGAAGCAGTGCGGCGACGATACTGATTACACCGACGATCTCGACGATTTCGCGCAGGTGGCTGTTCTTCATGGCGGTATCCGGGGGTCAGTAGGGGAGGACGCCGAATAGCGCCTTGTGCAGGAAGAAGAGCGCGGCGAAGGCCACGGCCGCAATGGCCACGACAATCAAATCAGCGGAAAACGGCACGACGTCAGGCTTTTTCCATTCACCGTCACGCTTGTTGCACAGAACGATTTCGAATATGGCCCAGGCTCCGAGTCCTCCAAATAGCAGTACCGACCGGGAGTCGCCGTTCACCAACAGGTGAGCGACGCACCACAGTAGCACAGCCATCATCTGCGGGTGCCGCACCAGCCGCCGATAGTTGGTTCGCGCCTTAGAAGTAACGAACATCACGAATGCGAAGAACACGAGCGTCGAAATTACCGGACCGCCGCCGGCAGGCGGCACATAAAGTATCGTCGGGTCGGCCGCCTTCCAGCCGAACACGATGAGCACCAGGGAAGCAACGATGACGACGGAGAAAATGCCGCGGTAGGCATTCTCGCCCAGCTTGGCCGCGAGCTGGGCCCGCGTAGCGGGCGAAGCCGCCGGCATCAGGTGGGCGATCGTAAAGATCAGCAATCCCGCGGTGAGTAATGACATCGGTGCCACCCCTGGCTGTTGGTTCACGGGATTATACCGCTCGGGCCGGCCCCCCGAAATCATGTACTATTTCGGCAACTTCCGATCGAGGGCAGGGCATGAAGACCGACGGCAAACTGATGGACATGCTAACGGGCTACGCGGCCTCGCATCAGCACCCGGTCAACATCTTCGTACACATGATCGGCATCCCGACCATCATGCTCGGCGTGCTGATCCCGCTGAGCTGGGTGACGATCGACGTCAAGGGAGTGTCTTTCAGCCTGGCGCACGTGGTCGTGTTCGGGTTCTTCCTGTTCTACCTGACACTCGACGTGGTATTCGCGGTGGTCTTCCTGGTATTCGGTTTCGGCCTGACCGTGGTCGCGTCGATGATCGCCGGTCTTTCGCTCGGAACTTCGGCGACCGTCGCCGCCGTGCTGTTCTTCGGCGGATACGCGGCCCAGTTCATCGGGCACGCCATCGAGAAGTCGATGCCGGTCCTCGTGAAGCACCCGGTCCAGGCGAATCTCGCTGCGCCCTTTTTTACGGTCGTCGAGATGTTCAAGCTGCTCGGGTTGCGCGACGAGCTGTTTAACGAGGTGCAACGGCAAATCGCGCGGCGCCGGCAGTCTGTGTCGGAGCCGGGGTAGCGGCATGAGGAAATTATTGGCCGCTTCCGGGCTTGCGGGGTTGCTACTGTCGCTGTCGGCGTGCGGCGGCAGCGGTGGCGATTACTCGTCCGGGCCGCCTCCGCCACCTCCACCCCCGCCCGCGCTTGGCACCGGGCCCGCGGCCTGCACCGACGGCGATGCCGGCGGCTTCGCGTGCTCCGGGGTCGATCTGCGTTCCCGGCTGCCCATCGCCGCGATGGACGGCGTCGGCGGAAATGATATCTGGGGCTGGTTCGACGCGCAGACGAACCGTGAATATGCACTGATGGGCATGCAGAACGGCACCGCGTTCGTCGACATCACGGATCCCGAGGGCCCGGTGTTCCTGGGGCGGCTGCCGACGCAGACGCGGTCATCGATCTGGCGCGACATCAAGGTCCACGAAGACCACGCCTACATCGTGGCGGACGGGGCAGGCGCGCACGGCATGCAGGTCTTCGACCTTACGCGGCTGCGCGGCGTCACGGCGCCGCAGGCGTGGCTGCCGGATCTCGTGTACGGCGACTTCCAGAATGCCCATAACCTCGCTATCAACGAGCAGACCGGGTTCGCGTATGCCGTCGGCACGAATACCTGCAGCGGCGGTCTGCACATGATCGATCTCGCCGACCCCGGAAATCCGATGTTTGCAGGCTGTCATCTCGTGACGCCGGATACACACGATGCGCAGTGCGTGGTCTACGACGGGCCGGACACTAACTTCACCGGCCGCGAGATCTGCTTCAACTCCAACGAGAATCATGTCGAGGTCGCCGACGTGACGAACAAGTCGGCCCCGCTCAAGTTATCCGAATCGGCGTATCCGCAGCTCGGCTTCGTGCACCAGGCGTGGCTGACGGAGGATCACCGCTTCCTGCTCGTCGGCGACGAACTCGACGAACCCAATTTCGGCGTGCCGACGCGGACCCACGTGTTCGACATGTTGGACCTCACCAATCCGCAGTACCTGTATCCCTACGAAGCGGCGACGACCACGATCGATCACAACCTCTACGTGCTCGGCAACCGTGTGTTCCAGGCCAACTACAGCGCCGGTTTGCGCGTACTGGAGTTCGGCGACCTCGCGAACCAGGAGATCTCGGAGATCGCGTTCTTCGACACCGTGCCATCAGGCGGCGTCGGCGCGTTCGACGGTGCCTGGAGCGTGTATCCTTACCTGCCTTCCGGAACCATCATTGTCAGCGACGGTATCAATGGCCTCTTTATTCTCACGTTACAGCCGTAAATTCCTCCTTGCGGTGTTGGTTGCGGGCGCCACCGCCTGTTCGTCGCCGGACTCGACGTCGACGTCAGCGTCGCTGGTGGTCACAGGCGCGCGTGTCTGGACTGGCGATCCGGAATGGCCCTGGGCCGAGGCAGTGGCAGTCTCCGGCGAGGACATCGTAGCTGTAGGCTCCGCGGAGGACATCGCGTCCTACATTGGCGATGCGACCGAAGTCATCGAATCGGACGGCGGCATGCTGGTGCCGGGGTTCATCGATTCGCACGTGCACTTCCTGGCGGGCGGTGCCGCGATAGCCTCGGTGCAGCTCAGGGATGCGCAGACGCCGGAGGAATTCATTCGTCGCGTCGGTGCGTTCGCAGAGGGCGCCGAACCGGGCGAATGGATCATTGGCGGCACCTGGGACCACACCAACTGGGGCGGGGAGTTGCCGCGGCGAGACTGGATCGACGCGGTTACGCCGGACAACCCGGTATGGATCTCGCGCCTCGACGGCCACATGGCACTGGCGAACACCCTGGCACTGCAACAAGCCGGCGTCGATGCGGACACTCCGGATGTCGCCGGGGGAGAGATCATTCGTGACGATGCCGGCAGGCCGACCGGCATCCTCAAGGACAACGCCATGCTGCTGGTGCAGGAGGCGATCCCGGAACCGACGGAACGGCAGCTGGAGAGCTACCTCGATGCCGCGATGCGCTACGTCGCCGCGAATGGCGTTACGACCGTGCACGACATGTTCGACAACGTCGCCGACGGCTGGGCCGGTCTCGAGACCTACCGCCGGGCCGCGACACGTGGCGATCTCATCACCCGCATCTACGCGGTGACGCCACTTGGCGAGTGGCAGAAGCTCGCGGCGGACATCGAGCGGAACGGCCGCGGCAACGAGTGGCTGAAGACCGGCGGGGTAAAGGGCTTCATGGACGGCTCGCTCGGATCGCACACGGCCGCCATGCTGGCCCCGTTCGCGGATACGCCGGACAAAAGCGGCTTCCTCCTCGATTCCCTGGAGAGTCTGCGGGCGATGATGCAGGGCGCGGACGCGGCCGGACTGCAGCTGAATATCCACGCCATCGGCGACAAGGCGATCCGGGACCTGCTCGACATCTTCGACGATGTCGCGAAAGCCAACGGCGCGCGGGAGCGGCGCTTTCGCATGGAACACGCGCAACACATCCACCCGGACGATATCGGCAGGTTCGCGGTGCAGGAGGTCATCGCGAGCATGCAGCCCTACCACGCGATCGACGACGGGCGCTGGGCCGAAGACGTGATCGGTGCGGAGCGCGCGAAGACGACTTACGCGTTCAAGTCGCTCATCGACAGCGGCGCACACGTGGCGCTCGGCAGCGACTGGTATGTCGCGCCCGCGGATCCGCTTGCCGGCATCTATGCGGCCGTCACGCGGCGCACGCTGGACGGCAGAAATCCGGGCGGCTGGGTGCCCGGGCAAAAAATCACCGTCGAGCAGGCGCTCAGGGGCTATACCTACGAGGGTGCCTATGCGTCCTTCGAGGAAGACCGCAAGGGCATGCTGAAACCCGGCATGCTGGCCGACATGGTCCTGATCGATCGCGACCTGACGGCGATACCGCCGGAGACTATCCGCGACGCGAAAGTGCTGAAGACCATCGTCGGCGGCCGGGTGGTGTATACGAGATAGGCCCCCATCGGGGGCCTAGATTCGTTTGGTGCCCAGGAGAGGACTTGAACCGAATCAGACGGTAAACCCTGGAGGACGTTCTGTGCTGATAACAGACAGCAGGCCTCCGCTAGGAGGCCTCGATGTCTGGTGCCCAGGAGAGGACTTGAACCTCCACGGGGTTACCCCCACTAGCACCTGAAGCTAGCGCGTCTACCAATTCCGCGTGGGCAGGGTCGCGCACTGTACTCAAAGCAGTCACAGCCTGTCAATTGAAAACGAGTCCCGGAGTCAGAGCACTTGCCACCCAGAAAATCCAAGCAACGTCCCAGGCCAGCCAAAAAACCCTACAAGCATCCGATCCCCAGCCGGAACGAGCTCATACAATTTCTGGAAAGAGCCGGCAGACCTCTGAAAGTAAAAGAAATTATCGAAGGTTTTGACCTCAAAGGTGAGCGCATGCGGACGCTGCTCGAGGAGCGCCTCGAGACCATGCACCGGGCCGGCCAGATCATCGAGAACCGTCGTCGCGAGTATTGCCTGACGGCCAAGCTCGACCTCGTCACCGGTACGGTTAGCGGTCACCCGGACGGATTCGGCTTCGTCGTGCGCGATGACGGAGAAGGCGACGACATCTATCTCTCGGCCCGGGAGATGCGCTCCCTGTTCCACGGCGACCGTGTCGTTATCAGGGTCGTCGGGTTCGACCGGCGTGGTAAGCCGGATGGCAAGCTCGTCGAGGTTCTGGAACGTGCTGCCAGGGAAGTCGCCGGGCAGTTTATCCGCGAGCGCGGCATCGGGCTGGTCATCCCGGACAACCCGAAGATCGCCCACCGGGTCCTTATCGCCAAGGGCGAGACCGGCGGCGCCAAACACGGCCAGATGGTCGTCGCGGAGATCCTCGATTACCCGACCCACGTCGAGCAGGCGACGGGCCGGATCGTCAAGATCATCGGCGCGCCCGACCAGAAGGGCATTGCCACGGACATCGCGATCCATTCGAACGGCATACCGACGGAATGGCCGCGCGCGGTCCGCCAGCAGGTGCAGCAGTTCGGTAGCACGGTGCCGACAGTCGCCAAGAAAGGTCGTGTCGACCTGCGCGACGTCGACCTCGTAACGATCGACGGCGCCGACGCCCGGGACTTCGACGACGCCGTGTTTTGCGAGCAGGCGGGCGAAGGCTGGCGGCTGCTTGTAGCCATTGCGGACGTCGCACATTACGTCGACATCGACTCGCCGCTTGACCAGCAGGCGACAGTGCGCGGGACCTCGGTGTATTTCCCGGACCGCGTGGTGCCGATGCTGCCCGAAGAGCTCTCCAACGGCCTGTGCTCGCTGAACCCGAAGGTCGACCGGCTGTGCCTGGTCTGCGAAATGCGCGTGGGCAAGACCGGCAAGGTCACCTCGTCAAACTTCGTCGAAGGCGTCATGCGCTCGAAGGCGCGGCTCACCTACGGCCAGGTCAACGATTTTCTGAGCGGAAAAACCACCCACTCCGTACCGCGGGATCTGCACACACGCCTCAGGGACCTGCACAGTCTTTACCAGGCTTTCGCGAAGAACCGCGCGCGCCGCGGTGCAATCGAGCTCGACCTGCCGATGACCAAGTTCGAGCTGAACGAGGACGGCGAGATCGCGCGGATCGTGACGTCGCCACGCAACGATGCACACCGGCTGATCGAGGAATGCATGATTGCCGCGAACGTGCAGGCCGCGAAATTCCTGCGGCGCCACCGGATCTGGTCCCTTTACCGGGTGCACGCGCGACCCGACCCGGAGCGCTTCGACGAGCTGCGCCAGTACCTCGTGTCGCTGGGGCTCAAAGTGCCGCATTCGGAGCATGTAGAGCCGATGCAGTTCAACAGGCTGCTCGAGCAGGTCGCGGGAAGGCCGGACAGTCCGGCCATCTCGATGGCCATGCTCAGGTCGCTGACCCACGCCGAATATACGCCGAACAACATCGGCCACTTCGGCCTTGCGCTTGACGCCTACGCGCATTTCACGTCGCCGATCCGGCGCTACCCGGACCTGCTGGTGCACCGGGCGATCCGCCACGTCGTCCGCGGCGGCAAGCCGGGTGCGTTCCCCTACGACAAGGGAAAGATGGAACGCCTCGGCGCGATTACCTCCGCGCACGAACGGCGTGCCGAGGACGCGACGCGCGAGGTCGAGGCGTGGCTCAAATGCCAGTACATGCTCGATCACGTGGGCGAAGACTACCCGGGCGTCATTACCGGCGTGACCAATTTCGGCCTGTTCGTGCAGATACCGGAGCTGCAGATCGACGGGCTCGTGCATGTCACCAGCCTGCAGAACGACTACTACAAGTTCGACGCCAACCGCCAGCAACTGGTCGGCGAGCGAACAGGCAAGGCGTACAGCCTCGGCGAGGCCATGCACGTGCAGGTGCAGCGGGTCGACATGGATACCCGCCGTATCGACTTCCGGCCGCTCGATGAGCAGCGTGACGAGAGGCGCCAGGGGCGCAGGCGGTGAGCAAGGCAAGCTATGTCACCGGCCTGCGAGCCGTGGAGCAGCTGCTCGCCGGGGACGGCTCCGAAGTGCGCCGTATCTGCGTGGAGTATCGCAGTGCGAATCCGCGTGTGAAGGCGCTCGTTGCGCAGGCGCGAGAGAAGGGAATCGAGGTCCAGGAGGCGAACCGGGCCCGCCTGAAGCAGATGAGCGGCGAGGTCAGGCACCAGGGTATCGTGGCCGAGGTGCGGCGCAGCACTCAGCTCGACGAGGCCGGGCTGCGTACGCTGGTGGAGACGCGACTGGCGAGTGGCGGGCGGCCGTTGTTGTTGCTGGTCCTCGACGGTATCCAGGATCCGCACAACCTCGGTGCCTGCCTGCGCACCGCGGACGCCGCGGGCGTCGACGCGGTGATCGCGCCCCGACACGGTGCCGCCGGCCTCGGACCGACAGTCAGCAAGGTGGCTGCCGGTGCCGCCGAGCATCTGCCGTTCGCCACGGTCGCAAATATCGGCCGCGTGCTGGACTGGCTTTCGGACTACGGCATCACCCGCGTCGGCACCAGCGACCGGGCGGACGCGAGCCTGTTCGAGGTCAGCCTGGACGGCCACCTTGCCCTCGTCATGGGGCGCGAAGAGACCGGGCTCGGCAAGGGCGTAGCGGCCCGCTGCGACCGGCTCGTGAGCCTGCCGATGGCGGGCCAGGTTTCCAGCCTCAACGTGTCGGTTGCTACCGGGATCTGCCTCTACGAGGCGCTGCGCCAACGCCGCTAGCCCGCTGAATTAACGGCAATTCCGCTTGCGTCCGCGGGACGCCTTGGGTAGGATTCGCGTCCCTGCCAGAGGGCAGGGCGGCGTTCTGCGCCGTTATCTCTTGCCACACCGGGAAAACGGGTGGCTGTAATCCGGCGGGTTGTCCGCACGGATTTCATCCAGAAGGGAAGACAATGAGACATTACGAAATCGTGTTCCTGGTCCATCCGGACCAGAGCGAACAGGTGCCTGCCATGGTCGAACGCTACCAGGGTATGGTCACCGGTTCCGGCGGTGCGGTCCATCGCACCGAAGACTGGGGTCGCCGTCAGCTGGCCCATCCCATCAACAAGATTCACAAGGCGCACTACGTGCTGCTCAATGTTGAATGCGACAACGACGTGATCGAGGAGATCAAGGGTGCGTTTCGATTCAACGATGCGGTACTGCGCAATCTCGTGATCAGCCGCAAGAAGGCCATCACCGAAGCGTCGCCGATGGCGGTCGCCGTGGCCGAAGAGAAGGCCAAGGAGAAAGAAGCGCAGCAGCGGCGTGACGCCAAGGCAGCGGCGGAAGCGGCCATGCGCAGCGAGGAAGAAGAAAAGGCACCGGAATCGGAGCAGGCTGAAGAGCAGGCTGAAGAGAAGATTGAAGTGAAGGCCGAAGCAGAGGCCGCAACCGATGAGCCTGCTGAAGTCAGCGAGAAGTCGATCGACGAGGGTACGGCCGCCGCAGACGCTGCCGCTGCCGACGAAAACGCAGCGGAATCCGATGAAACCGCGCAGAAGAGCGCCTGAGGAGTATTGAGATGAGTCGTTATTCACGCAGGCGCAAGTACTGCCGCTTTACGGCCGAGGGCATCGAGGAGATCGATTACAAGGATCTCAACCTGCTCAAGGCTTACGTTACGGAAACCGGCAAGATCGTGCCGAGCCGCATCACGGGCACCAAGGCGAATTACCAGCGCCAGCTGGCCTCCGCGGTCAAGCGCGCGCGTTACCTGGCGTTGCTGCCCTATACCGACCGGCACTAGACGCCGGAGACGAGGGCAATGCGGGCCGTGGCCAAATGGCTGGTAGCCCGGCCGCTGAACGGAGTCCTGGTGCTGGCGGCAACGTCGTCGCCCTACCTCGGGTTCCTGAGCGCCGCGCTGGTCGTGCTGCTGGTTCTGCATGACGGTACCCGCGTTGCGGTGCTTAAGGCGGCCGGTGCAGGCCTGTTGCTCGCCCTGATTGGCGCCATCGTCGGTACACCCCCGTCGGTGATCCTGGCGGTCGCGATCGTCTACTGGTTACCAGCCGCACTGTTCGCGACTCTGCTCGCGGTAACGCGGTCACTGACGCTCACACTGCAGGTGTCGGTACTGGTGGCGGTATTGGGAATGCTGGTGTTTTTCGGCGTCGTCGGAGACCCGGTGGCGTTCTGGGAAGCCGAGCTGGGGGCGGCCGCCGAGATCTGGCGCAGCATGGGTGCGGTGGAGCTCGCGGACAGCCTGACCGAGGGGCAGGCAATGCTCGCGGCGCAGATGACGATGTTTATCGTCACACTGATGTGGACGATCTATGCCGCGACGCTGGTATTGGGATACAAGCTGTTTCGACAGCTCCCCGGCGAGGCGGATCGTTTTGGCCGGTTCCGGGACCTGAATTTCGGGCGGGTGCTGGCACTGATCATGGCGCTGTGCTCGGTTATTGCGCTGGCTGCAGGCGCGGCGTGGTTGCAGAATATTGCGTTCGTGATGTTCGCGGTATTCTGGCTGCAGGGACTGGCTATCGTGCACTGGCTGCACGGCGCGGGGATCCTGCCGGGCTTTGCCGTGGCGATGGTCTACGTGCTGATGCTGCCGCTCAGCGCAGTCGTAGTCATCGGGCTCGCGGTACTGGGCTACATCGATGCCTGGTTCGGTCTGCGACGCAGGGCGCCGGCAGCGAAGTAGAGAACGAATTTGAGGACGAGGCTTAGGAAATGAACGTCATCCTGTTAGAAAACGTGGAAAATCTCGGCAACATCGGCGACCTGGTCAAGGTCAAACCCGGTTACGGTCGCAATTACCTGCTTCCGCAGGGCAAGGCTGCGCTGGCCACACCCGAGAACATGAAGGAAATCGAGGCACGCCGCGCTGAGCTCGAGAAAGCGGCTGCGGAAGAACTGGCGGCTGCAAAGAAGCGCGCCGGTGCGATCGAGGGCATGGAACTCGTGATCCAGGCCAATGCCGGACCGGAAGGCAAGCTGTTCGGTTCGGTCGGCCCGATCGATATTGCCGACGCCTTCGAGAAGGTCCAGGTGGAGGTCGAGCGCAGCGAGGTTCGCATGCCGGAAGGACCGATCCAGGAACTCGGCGAGTTCACGGTCGGCGTGCACCTGCACCCGGCAGTGGACGTCGATATCACGGTGCGGGTCGTCGAGTCCGACTGACCGCCTCCGCGACTCCGATGATGTGATACCTTTGATACGAGGTTCACGACAGACCCGGAGGGTCGGATGGTAAGGGCTTTGGAAGAGGGCATTGGCGCGGCTGGCGCCGAGCAGCGCATCAAAGTGCCGCCCAATTCCATCGAGGCCGAGCAATCGCTGATCGGCGGCCTGATGCTCGACGCGCAGGCCTGGGACAAGGTCGCCGACGTCGTCGTTGCGGAGGACTTGTACCGCAAGGACCACCAGCTGATCTTTGCCGCGATTGCCAACCTGATCGAGGCAGGCAGTCCCTGCGATGTCGTCACTCTCTCCGAGTACCTCGACAAGCGTGGCGAACTCGATGCCGCCGGGGGCCTCGAGTATCTGGCGACGCTTGCGAATGAAACTCCCGGAGCCGCCAATGCCCGGGCTTACGCGCGCATCCTCCGCGATCGCGCAATCGAGCGCGCGCTCATTCACGTGGGCAACCAGATTACCGGCAGCGCGTTTGCGACCGACGGCCGCTCGGCGACCGAACTCGTCGATGAGGCGGAGCGGCTGGTGTTCGAGATTGCCGAACGCGGCGCGCGCGGCCGCGCTGGTTTCCGGTCACTCAAGCAGATCCTGCCCGACGCCGTCGACCGCATCGACGTGCTGCACCAGTCGGACGGCGATATCACGGGCATCTCTACGGGCTACACGGAATTCGACAAGCTGACAGCCGGCCTGCAGCCCGGTGACCTGGTGATCATTGCCGGACGTCCTTCGATGGGCAAGACGACACTCGCGGTGAACATCGCCGAGAATGCGGCGATAGGATCGAAAGTGCCGACCGCGATTTTTTCCATGGAAATGCCGTCGCAGCAGCTCGCATTCCGGATGATTTCGTCGCTCGGCAGGGTCGACCAGTCGCACCTCCGTACCGGGCGTTTCCCCGACGAGGACTGGTCGCGCATCAATACGGCCGTGCAGTTGATGTCGGATGCGCCGATGTTCATCGACGACACGCCAGGCCTGTCGCCGACCGAGATACGCGCGCGCGCGCGACGCCTGCAGCGCGAGCACGGGCTTGGCCTGATCGTCGTCGACTACCTGCAGCTCATGCAAGTGCCCGGCAACAAGGAAAACCGCGCGACGGAGATATCCGAGATATCCCGCTCGCTGAAGGGGCTCGCGAAGGAACTCGCGCTACCGATCATCGCATTGTCGCAGCTCAACCGCAGCGTTGAACAACGCACCGACAAGCGGCCCGTCATGTCCGACTTGCGCGAGTCCGGCGCCATCGAACAGGACGCGGACATGATCATTTTCATCTACCGTGAAGAGGTGTACAACCCGGACACGCCGCGCAAGGGCATCGCTGATATTGCGATCGCCAAGCAGCGTAACGGCCCGATTGGCGACTTCCCCCTGACGTTCGTCGGGCGCTATACCAAGTTCGAAAACTGGGTGCCGGACACCTACGCCGAGGAGCCGTATCCGTGAGCTTCGGGGCTCGGGCCCTTATCCGGCTCGGCGCGCTGCGGCATAATCTGGAGGTCCTGCGCAGCGTCGCACCGGGCGCGCGCGTCATGGCGGTTATCAAGGCCAATGCCTACGGTCATGGCCTGGTTCCCGTCGCCCGGCACCTGGAGACAGCAGACTCCCTCGCGGTCGCGCGGCTGCCGGAGGCGCAGCTGCTGCGCGAATCCGGTATCGACAAACCCGTCGTCCTGCTCGCCGGCGTTTCTACGGACGAGGAACTCCGCCTTGCTTTCGACCAGGGCTTCGAACTGGTCGTGCACGACGTCGATCAGGTCGGCTTGCTGGAACGTGCAACCGGGGGCGGCGGCACGGTCTGGCTGAAGGTGGATACCGGCATGAACCGGCTCGGTTTCGCGCCGGCCGATGCGCCGGAACTGATACGCCGACTGCGCGCGGCCGCGGCAGTGAACGACCTGCGGCTGATGACGCATTTCTCCAGCGCAGACGAGCTCGACAATCCCGTCACGGAATCCCAGGTCGAGGCTTTCGCGCCGGTTACCCGTGATTTTCCCGGTGCGGTCAGTATTGCGAATTCGCCGGCATCCCTCGGCTGGCCGCGGGTTGTCGACGCGAGGGTCCGGCTGGGCTTCGGCGGCGACTTCTGGATCCGTCCCGGTATCTCCCTGTTTGGCGTCTCGCCGTTTGCGGACAAGACCGGCCGGGAACTCGGCCTGAAACCGGTGATGCAATTCGAGGCGCGACTGATCGCCGTCAAGCCGCTGCACGCCGGTGCGCGTGTCGGCTACAAGGGTGCTTACATCAGTGAACGGGAGACGACCCTGGGGATCATTGCCGCAGGCTACGGCGACGGTTACACCCGGCATTTTCGCAGTGGCACGCCGGTGTTACTCAACGGTCGGCGCGTACCGCTGGTCGGTATTGTCTCGATGGACATGTGTGCCGTCGACCTGGGCGAGCGCGCTTCAGACCGCGTCGGAGATATCGCGACGCTCTGGGGCGATGATCTGCCCGTCGAGGAGATTGCACCGTGGGCCGACGCGATTCCCTATGAACTCGTGTGCGGGGTCATGAACCGCGAAGACAGCGAGATCGTCCCATAAGGCAGGTCGTTCTGTAGGAGCGCGCATCGGCGCGCGATCGCGGTTCGAGAACCGCTTCTACGGGTTTGTGCTCAGCTGGCGAAGAACCCCATCTTGACACCGGCGAGCTGCACGACGTCGTTGTCCGACAACTTGCGGGCCTGCGCACCGATGGGCTGACCATTGACGAGCGGGTAGTCACCGTCCTTGCCGGACTCGACATGCACGATGTAATAACCTTCGGCACGGCGCGTAATGGCTGCAACCTGCACGCCGGGACGGCCGAGCGTCGTCAGGGCCTTGGTGAGCTCGAGCTCGCGCCCCGCGAACTTGCCGCTGAGCACCTGTAGTTTGGCCAGCGGCAGGGCGTTCGGAACGCTGGACGGGTCGATACCGGTCGCGGTCGCCGTGTGGGAAACCGGCGTTGCGGTGGCGGTGTGAGCAACCGGCGCGGCGGTTTCCGTGTGCGCAACGGTGTCGGCGTATCGCCGGGGCGGCGGCTCATCGTGCAGCGCTGCGGCTTCCTCCGGGTCCAGGCGGACGCCGGCGGCGGCATCGGGCACTTCTTCAGCCGCGGCGACGGCTGCAGCCGCTTCCGCTGCCCGTTCGGCCTTCGCGAGCTGTTCGGCACTCTGTTGCCCGCTCGGAATGACCATGGTCTTTTCGAATTCGTCCTGTTCCGCTTCCGGCACCTCCTGGTCCGTGAAACGAAGCTGGTGGTGCCCGATGGTGATGACATCGCCGTGCTGCAACGCATGCTTCTTGATCAGCTTGCCGTTGACGTAGGTGCCATTGGTGCTGTTCAGGTCTTCGAGGAAGGAGTCGTTGAGGATGTTGATGATGAGGGAGTGGTGCCCGCTGACGGCCGGATTATCGATACGCACGTCGTTATCCGGAAGCCGGCCGATCGTGTAGCGTTCCTTGGTCATGTTGTATTCAGCCAGAACCTGGTTGTCCAGGCTAAGAATTAAACGTGCCATGATTTCTCGCCGTTCTCAGTGAGACCCAACCAAGCAGGGAACGAGGCATGATAAGAAATGCCGGCCACGGTTGTGGCGGTATCGCTCGCCTCTGACTGCAATCTCCAGACTATCCCTGCAACCCCAACATTAGCGGAACAAGCTCGTGATCCTGGTGAGCAGCGGCTTCCTCGCCGCAAACGGCGCAAGCACCTGCGCCAGCATCACCGACACGTTGTCGCGTCCGCCATGGTCGTTGGCCATCTCGATCAGCTGTTGACCAACGACGTCAAGACTAGCATTAAAAGTACTGATAGTTAAGTGAATATCCTCATCTTCGACCATGTCGGGCAGGCCGTCGGAACTCGGCTCAACGCCGAGGGCGCGAGTGACGTAGTTCCGGTTGGTCGACCGCTGCGCTTCGTCGTGGGAATAAAAGCCTCTGTCGACGAGTTCCTGCAGCAACGAATGATCGAGCGTAAGCTGTTCCAGGCTATCCCCGCGTAACCGGTAGGCGCGCGAATCGCCGACATGGGCAATGCTGACCTTGTTGTCATAGAACATGCAGGCCACGATGGTCGTGCCCATGCCTTCGCAGTGCGTCTGGCTCTGCGCCGTCTGGAAAATGATCTTGTTGGCCCGGTACACCGCGTCGCGCAACACGATGGACTGGCGCATCAGCCCGCTGTGGGGATCGATGTCTTCGCGTTCCTCGCGGCTGGCGCCTGCGATCGCCATTTCGGAGACGATCTGCACGGCGATACCGCTGGCCACCTCGCCGGCATTGTATCCGCCCATGCCGTCGGCAAGGACCATCAGTCCGATATCGGGATTGGAGCCGACAGCGTCCTCGTTATGGTCGCGCACGCGCCCGGTGTCCGTGAATTCGGCGAAATCAATTTTTCCTCGCAGGCTCTTCAAAGTCGCTCTACCCAGGTCCGGACGTTGCTACGTGTAGCGTGCGCAGTTGCGCAGCGCAATCGCCATTTCGGCACCGCATGAAAAGCGATTTTCTGGACGCTTGGCCATTGCCTTTGCCAGAACGGCGTCGATACTGGGCGCGAGTCCGGCACGTTTGCCTGCGATCGGGGCGGGGTCTTCGGTCGTTATTTTTGCCATTAGTGCCGCGATGTTATCCGCTCTGAAGGGCACCTCGCCGATCAAGAGTTCGTATAGAGTAACACCAAGCGAAAACAAGTCCGAGTGGCCTGTGAGTTTTTCAGCGCCGAGTTGTTCCGGAGACATGTACATCGGGGTGCCGAGGACGATTCCGGTCTTGGTACGATTGTTGTCCGTGATCCTGGCGACGCCGAAATCGCTGATCTTGAGAGAACCCTCCTTCGGGTTGTAGAGCAGGTTGGCAGGCTTGATGTCCCGGTGAATGACGCCCTGGTTGTGCGCATAGTCGAGCGCTTCGGCCGTGCTCGCCGCGAGTTCCAGTGCGCGCTTGGGCGCGAGCAGGCGCTTCGCGTCGGTGAAATCACGTAGCGGGATACCCGGCACGTATTCCATTGCGATGTAGGCGAGACCCTTGTCCTCGCCCGCGTCGAAAACGGTGATGATGTTGGGGTGCGTCAGCCGGCCTGCTGATTCGGCTTCACGAAAGAACCGGATACGGGCTTCCCGGAGTTCTTCATCCTCGAACTCTTTTTCAATAGGAATCGCCTTGACCGCGACGGCGCGGTTGATGCGGGGATCCTTGGCAAGGTAAACGGTTCCCATGGCGCCGTGGCCGATGCGGCGTTCGATGACGTAACGGCCCAGTCGCTTGGGCATGCCGGCGACTCCGGGGCTCTTCTTGTGCTTTGCCTCGCGCGTCGAATGCGTCCGCTTCATCCAGTCGAGCACCGCCTCGGCGCGCTCCGGCTTGGCCTGTTCCTCGAAAGCGATCGAGAGCTTGTACATGACCGTGGCCAGCGTATCCGAGGGGCTGCAGCGCCGAAACTCTGCGAATGCCGGCTCGAGGCGACCGGCAGCGAGGAAGTCAGAGCCGCGTTTGAAAGCATCCTGGGTCGCTTTCCTGGGGTTGCCAACCAGCCAGAGGCTCATCAGGCTGACACCGATAAAGATCATTGCGGCGCGGCCGATATCGAGACGCACCCTCAACACGTACAGCAGCAACATCTCTAAAAGCAGCAGCGCCACGACGGTAACGAGGGCGATGACCGCGATAGTGCGACGATCGCGTTCCGGCAGGAACAGTACGGCGAGGATAGCGAGCAGTACCGGCGCCAGCCACTGCACGGCGCTGACCCAGGCGGGAACCACGATGCTGCGCTCGGCTTCGATATCCGCGATCAACGCCGCCGCCAGTTCCGAGTGGGTCACGAACTGTCCCGACGGCAACACGGCAGACGCGCCTACGAGAGCGGGTTCGTGATCTACGAAGATGGTCGCTTCATTGAGCCGGGTACTGGCAAAGTCCCCGAACAGAATCTCGTCGAGTGCTACCCGGGGGAGATCCTCGTAATTCGAGAGATAGACAGTATCGTCCGAAGCCGACATGCGCCCGCTTGGCGTCAGGCCATCGTTGTCGAGGGCGACCGCGAGCGGCAGCGAGGGTGACATCACGGCGCCGTTGAGCTGCCAGAGATTGGTCCGGCGCAGAACGCCATCATCATCCGGCGTGAACGCCATGAAGCCCGTGTGGGTGGTCAATCCCGCCAGGCGATGGCTGTTCGGAACATAGACGGGGACGGGGCCCCCGAGTGCAGCGGACCATCCGGGGAGCCGTTCGTCGGCGCCGAGCTCCGGTGGCTGCGGCAGGATAATCCGGCGCGCCTGGCTGCGGGTGAGTACGGAGAGCACCTGGCCGTACTGCGCCAGCAACTCATCGTGGCTCGTCCGGGACGGATCGATGCTGATGATAAAGGCATTGTCGAGCGGGCGGTTCGGCAGCCCGGACGAGAACGTGTCGTAGAGAAACCGGTCCGCGGTTAGAAACCACGGCGCCAGCGGGCCGTAGACCAGCAGCAGCAACACGCTCGCGAAGCTCAGTGCGATCAGACGAGTTCTTTTTTGGTTCGAGCCGGTGTCCAAGTCGTTCAGGTCCCTGTTCCAGGCGGAAAAGTATAGAAAATCGCCGCTTGCGTTAATGAGAAAGGGTTGGCATTTTTTTGTCATAACCGACTGATTCGCGGTGCTATCATCGGCGGCGTCGGTAGCCCGGCCCGGCTTGAGTTCCGGTACGCGGGCCAACTAAAACATCTATAAAAAACAATAAACTATAGGAGTTTTCTCGGAAGTTTCGAGAATAATTCCACGGCAAATGGCCCCGAGCGGCCCGAGGAGCGGTATGGCGAAGGCAAGAACAGCCTACGTTTGCGCCGAATGCGGCGCGCACAGCGTGAAGTGGGCCGGCCAGTGTCCGGACTGCGCCGCCTGGAACACGCTGTCGGAAATGCGGCTCGCCGGCGCGGCCGCCGCGCCGGCTGGCGGGGTCGCCGCAACCGGCCTCGACGATTTGCAACTGGATCCTGAAGAACGCTACGCCACAGGCTTTAGCGAGTTCGACCGGGTGCTCGGCGGTGGCCTGGTGCCCGGCGCCGTCGTCTTGCTCGGCGGTGATCCGGGCGTCGGCAAATCCACCTTGCTGCAGCAAGTCAGCGGGCAGGCCCGCGGCGATCTCCCGGTGCTTTACGCGACCGGTGAGGAGTCGATGCGCCAGGTCAGTCAGCGCGCGCGCCGCCTCGGGATCGAGGGCGGTGCTCTGCAAGTGCTCGCCGATACGGAACTCGAAAACGTGCTCGCGGAAGCGCGCCGCAACGAGTCTCGCATACTGATCATCGACTCCATCCAGACCATGACGGCAGCGGAGCTGACGTCGGCGCCCGGCTCGGTCGGTCAGTTGCGCGAGTGCGTCGGCCGTATCGTGCAGTTCGCGAAGCGCAACGAGGTTTCCGTGTTCATCATTGGTCACGTTACCAAGGAAGGCGCGATAGCCGGGCCGCGAGTCGTGGAGCACATGGTCGATACCGTGCTGTACTTCGAGAACGATCCTGCCAGCCGCTACACGATGATCCGTTCGGTCAAGAACCGTTTCGGGGCGACCGGCGAGATGGGCGTATTCGCGATGACCGGCAGCGGCTTTCGCGAGGTGCGCAATCCCTCGGCGATCTTCCTGTCCCGCGATACGCTGACGGAGCCCGGCAGTGTGGTCTCGGTCGCGTGGGAAGGCAGCCGGGCACTGCTCGTAGAGATGCAGGCTCTCGTTGCCGATGGCGGCGGCGGCTACGCGAAGCGTGTTGCGCAAGGCTTCGATCAAAACCGCCTGGCCCGGGCTGGTGAGCTTCGGGGAGATCGGACTGGCGGGCGAGGTGCGGCCGGTTCGCTACGGCGAGGAACGCATAGCAGCCGCCGCGAAGCAGGGTTTCACCTGCGCCATCGTGCCGCGGGCAAATGCACCGCGGCAGCCGGTTAAGGGCATCGAAGTCGTCGCGGTGACGCGGATTCGCGAAGCGCTCGATGCGGCATTCTAGGTTTCGGTCTCCGCCACGCGCGGGCCGATGCGCACGGTACGGACGCGATTGTCGTCCGAGGCGACGATCTCGAGCGGATAGCCGCTGATTTTCAGGCAGGTAGACGGCTCCGGAATCGTTTCGAGCAATTCGAGGATCAGGCCGTTGAGGGTCTTCGGGCCGTCGGTCGGCAGCTCCCAACCCTGTGCGCGGTTGAGCTCGCGGATATTGGCCGTGCCGCTAACCAGAAACGAGTCCGGACCTTCCCGCACGACATCTTCAATCTGATCGGCCGGATCCGTGGTGAATTCGCCGACGATCTCTTCGAGAATGTCCTCTATGGTAACGATGCCCTGAATGTCGCCGTACTCGTCAACAACCAGGGCCACCCGTTCGCGACGACGCTGGAACTGGACGAGCTGCTTGCTGAGCGGCGTACCCTCAGGCACGAAATACGGCTCGTCGAGCAGTTCCCGCAGTGACGTCTTATCGAAGGACAGCGGCGCTAGGTTCGCGAGCCGCCGCAGGTGCAGGATGCCCACGATGTTGTCGATGTTGTCTTCGTAGGCCGGCAGGCGCGTGTGCTCGCTCTTGCTGATGATTGCCTCGATTTCCTCGATTTCGTCGTCGAGGTCGATGCCGATGATCTCGTTGTGCGGCACCATGACGTCGTCGACCGAGACCTTTTCGAGATCGAGAATGCTGAGCAGCATCTGCTGGTAGCGGCTCGATATCCGGCCGCCAGCCTCGTGCACGACGGTGCGCAGTTCCTCCCGGGTCAGCGGCTGCAGTTCAGAGTCGCTGCTGCGCACACCGAGCAGAAACAGGACGCCGTTCGACGCGACATTCGTAAGCCAGACGATCGGATACAGGATCTTCAGCAGCGGGTAATAGATCATCGCTGCGGGGAAGGCGAGCCGTTCCGGATGCATTGCTGCGAGGGTCTTGGGCGCCGCTTCGGAGAAGATCAGCACGACCAGGGTCAGCGCCAGTGTGCCCAGCGCAACGGCGGGTTCGCCGCCCATTTCCAGGGCGATGATTGCGACCAGCGACGCGGCAGAGAAATTGACCAGGTTGTTACCGAGCAGGATCAGCCCGATCAGTCGGTCAGGCCTTTGCAGTAGCGTTTCGGCGAGTCGCGCGCCGCGGTGCCCTTGTCGCGCCTTGTGGCGCAGCTGGTAGCGATTGAGGCTCACAAGAGCCGTTTCCGAGCCGGAGAAGAAGGCGGAAAGCAGGAGTAATACGACCAACAGGCCAAAAAGGGCCGATAGTGGAACGTCTTCGCCCAAAGGACGAGTACCTCTAAATTGACGCGATTAGCGCAGTTCAGCAGCCGCCCGCCTGCCTGTCAAGAAACCAGCGTGCCGCCCGGCCTAGCCCCAGCTGCGCTGGAGGATGACTTCGAGAATGTAACGACTGCCGAAGTAGGCGAGGAACAGGGTCAGGAAGCCGCCCAGGTACAGGTAGATGGCGCGTTTTCCGCGCCAGCCTGCGAAGTGGCGCCCGGCCAGCAGGATGCCGAATATCAGCAACGCGATGAGCGACAGCACGGTCTTGTGAACGAGGTGCTGGGCGAAGAGATTTTCGACAAAGGTGATTCCGAGCGCCATCGACATGGCGAGTACGGCGATACCGGCCGATGCCACGCCGTAGAGCACGCGCTCCGTTTTTTCCAGCGGGGCGAAAAGCAGGTTGACGCTGGACAGCTTGGCAGCGCGCAGCCGCCTGTCCTGCACCAGCGCGTAGATCGCCAGGATAGCGCCGGCGGCCAGCAGACCGTACGCGAACATCGCGGTGAAGACGTGGGTCTGCAGTTGCCAGGTCAGACCGGTGCCGGTGACTTCGACGGCACCGGTTTGCGTCGCGAGAGCGGTCGGCGCTGCCAACACCATGAGCCCCGCCGCAAAACCGCGCAGGTCGGCATCGACCGCCGCGAGCGTGCCGATGATGGCCAGCTGCAGGCCGATCAGCGAAACCGAGGACGAAAGGGATACATGGATGCCGCCGCCACGGGTGAGGGATTCGAACAGGATCGAAGCCTGGGCCGCAAGCGCAACGGCGGCAAGCACGAAGGCGCCGGTGCGCATCAGGCCAGCGTAAGCGGACTCGTGGCGCAGCCGGCTTCCTGCAAAACCCGCTGCAGCCAACAAGTACAGAAATGGAAGTGTGATTTGAAACACAGAAACCCGTGGGTCGATAACCTACCGTTTCTTGGCATGCATCATCCCACATGGTGGCGGCCAATAGAACCCTCGACGACATGCGTATTCGAATACTAGGTTGCAGCGGCGGAATCGGCGCCGGGGCGCGGACCTCGGCAATGCTCGTCGATGACGACGTCCTGATCGATGCCGGGACCGGTATCGGCGATCTCTCGCTCGCCGAACTGCAGCCGATCCGGCACGTTTTCCTGACGCACGCGCACCTCGATCACATCGCGGGGCTGCCGCTGCTCGTGGATGTCGTGTTCGACGAGAACTTCGATACTCCGGTTACTGTCTACGCGCGTGCGGAGACCCTGCGCGCAATCAAGGACCATCTCTTCAACGACGTCATCTGGCCGGACTTTGCGCGGCTGCCCAGCGCAGAGAACCCGATGCTGCGCTACCGGGAGTGCGATCCCGGGGACACGATCAGGATCGGGCATCGCGATTTCTACGCCGTCGACGTAATGCACAGTGTGCCGTCCCTCGGCTACACCGTGCAGAATTCTGGCGGTGTATTTGCGGTCAGCGGCGATACCAAGACGAACGAAACCCTGTGGCCGGTGCTGAATGCCTGCGAGGACCTCAAGGTGCTGGTCATCGAGGTATCGTTTCCGGACGAGATGGAAAAGCTGGCGAGCGAAGCCGGCCACTATTGCCCACGGACCCTGACCCGCGATCTCGAGCGCCTGAGGCACGATCCGGAAATCTGGCTGACCGGCATGAAGCCGGGTGAGGAGGCGCGCATCCTCAAGCAGGTCGTTGCCGCCGCCCCCGACAAGAACATCCAGATGCTCTCGCGCGGCACCGTCCTGACCATCTAGAACCGCAGGTACGCTCGCCGCGCCGGGTCGCGGCCGACAGCGGTGCTTGCTTTCGTCATGGCTCGCTTCGCTGCGCTTTACTTCCTCAATCAAGCACCGCTGTCGGCGCGCTTGAAAGCGCGCCTTTCTGACACGGTTTCGGCGTTCGCGAGGATCTGGCGAGGCGCGAGGGTTCTGTTTCGAGGAGGTAACGACGAGACAATTGAAACGGAGCGACGCGTTGCCGAGTTTTGGTAGACTGCGCGCCATGTTCGAGAATCTCACAGGACGGTTGTCCGATGCCGCGCGTAGCCTGAGCGGTAAGGGACGCCTCACCGAAGCCAATATCAAGGACACGCTGCGGCAGGTGCGGCTCGCGCTGCTCGAAGCGGATGTCGCGCTGCCCGTCGTAAAAACCTTCATAGAGCGCGTACGGGAGCGGGCCGTGGGCGAGGAGGTCGCCAGGAGCCTCACGCCGGGGCAGGCGCTCGTCAAGATTATCCACAACGAACTGGTCGCCATACTGGGTGGCGATCATGCGCCGCTCAATCTGAAGGCGCAGCCGCCGGTCGTGATTTTGCTCGCTGGTTTGCAGGGCGCGGGCAAGACGACGTCCGCGGCGAAACTGGCAAAGCGCATCATCGAGAAGGACAGGAAGCGCGTCATGCTCGTGAGCGTCGATGTGCATCGCCCCGCGGCGATCCTGCAGCTCAAGACACTGGCCGGCGAGGTCGGTGCGCTGCATTGCGACAGCGAGCCCAGCGAGGCGCCCGTTGCCATCGTCGAACGCGCGCTGGACGAGGCGCGGCGCTCACACGCGGATGTCCTGATCGTCGACACCGCGGGCAGGTTGCACATCGACGGCGCGATGATGGCAGAAGCCGCGGCAGTGCACGCGGCGGCCAAACCGCAGGAAACCCTGTTCGTCGTCGACAGCATGGCGGGCCAGGACGCGGTGAATGCAGCAACGGCATTCAACGAAGCGCTGCCGCTGACCGGCGTAATGCTCACCAAGGCGGACGGCGACGCGAAAGGTGGCGTCGCGCTGTCGGTCCGTGAGATCACCGGGCAGCCCATACGCTTCCTCGGTGTCGGCGAGAAAGTCGATGGCCTCGAGGCGTTTCACCCGGAACGGATGGCGTCGCGCATCCTCGGAATGGGGGACGTCCTGTCGCTTGTTGAGGAGATCGAGGGCAAGGTCAGCCGGGAGAAGACCGAGAAACTCGCGAAGAAACTCAAGAAAGGGCGCGGCTTCGACCTGTCCGATCTTCGCGACCAGTTCGAGCAGATGATGAACATGGGCGGACTCGGGGCGATGCTGGACAAGCTGCCGATTCCCGGCAACGTCAATGCGGCAGCCCTGAAGGACGGTGTGGGCGAACAGCAGATGCGCCGCCAGATCGCGATCATCAACTCGATGACGCCGTCCGAACGCCGCTTCCCCAAGACCATCAACGGCTCGCGCAAGAAACGAATCGCCAGCGGTTGCGGGCTGCAGGTACAGGACGTGAACCGGCTGCTGAAACAGTTCACGCAGATGGAAAAAATGATGAAAAGGATGTCGCGCGGCGGCATGAAGAAGATGATGCGCGGCCTGCCACGCGGCGGGCTGCCGCCCGGGTTCGGCTGAGATTCGCTCAAGCTACGGTAAATCTTCGGGTTTTCGACGTAAAAAACCGGCGATTCACGGCCCGAAAACGCTTCACATTTAGACCGAAACCAGTACAATGCGCGCTTTACTCGGGCCAGCCCGAGCTCAGGCGTGTCCGCCTCCTTGGGATTTTTACGGGAATGTAATGGTTAGTATTCGTCTTTCGCGCGCTGGCGCGAAAAAGCGTCCTTTTTATCACGTGGTCGTGACCGACAGCCGCAATCGTCGGGATGGCCGCTATATCGAGCGTGTCGGTTTCTTCAACCCGGTTGGCCGGGAGCACGAGGAGAACCTGCGTATCGACCTCGAGCGTGTGGATTACTGGATCGGGCAGGGCGCCAAGCCTTCCGAGCGGGTTGCCTCGCTGTTGAAAGTGCAGCGCAAGGCTGCCGTCAGCGCCTGACCGTTAGCGGGCCCTGCTTGCGAGGGTCGGCGTCTACCGTGTGAAGGATGCTTCGCGACAGCCGGTGATACTGGGCCGAATCGTCGGCCTGTTCGGTGTCAGGGGCTGGGTCAAGGTCCACTCATACACGGAACCGCGGGAAGCGATCCTGGAATACCCGGACTGGCTGTTGCGGCGCGATGGCGACTGGCAGCCGGTCGAGCTCGCAGAGGGCAGGCAGCACGGCAAGGGCGTTATCGCCCGCCTGCAGGGCATCGAAGACCGGGATGCCGCGGCAGAATTGCTCGGCAGCGACTTTGGCGTCAAACGCGATACGCTGCCGGACCCGGAGGATGGTCATTATTACTGGGCCGACCTCGAGGGCTTGATCGTCGTGCACAAGGACGGCACGGAACTGGGCAAGGTCGCGTACCTGATGGCGACTGGAGCCAACGACGTGCTGGTGGTCGACGGTGCGGGCGAGCGGTTGATTCCGTTCGTGCCGGGAATGGTGATACTGGACGTGGATTTCGCCGCGGGCGTGATCCGGGTCGACTGGGAGTGGGACTGACGTCATGCAGATTGCCGTTGTCAGCCTGTTCCCGGAGATGGTTCGAACGGTGGCGGAATATGGCGTCGTCGGGCGCGCGATAGAGCGGCAGCTGGCCGCGCTGCGGATCGAGAATCCGCGAGACTACGCGACCGACACGCACCGCACCGTGGACGATCGGCCGTATGGTGGCGGCCCGGGCATGGTACTGAAGTACCGGCCGGCGGCCGACGCGATACGCGCGGCGCGCGCCGCGATGCCTGAGGGCAGCCCGGTGATCTACCTGTCGCCTTCGGGCAGGGAGTTCGACCAGGGCGAGGCGGCGCGGCTGGCGGCGTTACCGGGTATGATCCTGTTCGCCGGGCGCTACGAGGGCGTCGACGAACGGCTGATCGAGGAAGAAGTGGACGCAGAACTGTCGCTCGGCGATTTCGTGTTGTCGGGCGGCGAGATTGCCGCGATGGCGGTCATCGATGCGGTGGTCAGGCTGCTGCCGGGCGTACTCGGTGACGAGGACTCGGCGGCGCAGGATTCGTTCGTAGCGGGGTTGCTGGATTATCCCCACTACACGCGACCCGAGGAAATCGAGGGTCGCAGGGTGCCGGCGGTGCTGCTGTCCGGCGATCATGCGCGGATTGCGCGCTGGCGATACAAACAGGCCCTTGGCCGCAGCTACCTGAGGCGGCCGGACCTGGTGAAGAAGTTGCAACTGGGCCGTGAGCAGCAGGAGTTGCTCGACGAGTTCCTGAAAGAACAGGGTAAAGTGACATGAGCAAAATTATCGAAGCGATCGAGCAGGAACAGATGAACAAGGAAATCCCCGAGTTTTCGCCGGGGGATACCGTCATCGTCCAGGTCAAGGTGAGGGAAGGTACACGCGAGCGCCTGCAGGCGTTCGAAGGCATCGTGATCGCCAAGCGTAATCGCGGCCTTAATTCCTCGTTCACGGTTCGCAAGATTTCCCACGGCGAAGGCGTCGAGCGTGTGTTCCAGACTTACAGCCCGACCGTGGATTCGATCGCTGTGAAGCGCCGCGGTGACGTACGCCGGGCCAAGCTGTACTACCTGCGCGGACGCACGGGCAAGGCCGCTCGCATCAAGGAAAAAATCTAGTTCTCGCCGTGCCGCGGGTGGCGGCGCGGTTCCAAATCTGTGGCCGGCACCACATTATGGGCGGCTGCGGGTCGGTTAGCCTGAACCTATTCGCTTGGGCCGGGTCTTTCGTGGCATGAGATCGATTTTTCGAAGTACTCAGGGCAGCGCTCTGCTGCTCGTATTCGCCAGCTTTTCGCTGGGCGGGTGCGCTTCCCTGATGTCGTCTGCCGCGAGTGGGCTCGCCGAGAACCTGTCCAGCGCCATCCTCAACCAGGACGATCCGGAGACCGTCAGGGCCGGGGCGCCGTCTTACATGCTGTTGCTCGACAGTTTTCTCGAGGGTGACCCGGACAATCCCAAACTGCTGTCTGCGGCGGCGACGCTGTACGGGTCTTACGGGGCGGTGTTTGCGGACGACCCCGTGCGTGCCGCGCGGCTTACGAGCCGTGCCAGAGGCTACGCGCAGGACGCGATGTGCGAATCGTACGCGCCCTCCTGCGGGTGGCCGGACAGCAACTACGACGAGTTCGTGGCAACCCTCGACGGCGTGACATCGAGACAGTCCGAGTACCTTTATACCTACGGTTTCGCGACCCTCGCATACCTGCGAGCGCACAGCGAAGACTGGAACTCGCTGGCGGAGCTGCCGCAGGTCGAAGCGCTGTTCAATCGATATCTCGAGATCGAGGGCGATGACGCGGAGAGTGCGGTGCATACCTACATGGGCATCCTCCTCACGCTGCGGCCTCCGTCCCTCGGCGGCAAGCCGGAAGAAGCGCGCGAACACTTCGAGACAGCAATCGCGATGTCTGGCGGCAGGGATCTGAGTGCGAAGGTCGAGTTCGCCAAGGGTTACGCAAAGCTGCTTTACGAGCGCGAACTGCACGACCGCCTGCTTGGCGAGGTGGTCGACGCCAGTCCGTACGCGGACGGACTTACGCTGAGCAATGTCATGGCGCAGGAGGAAGCCGAACGGCTCCTGGCCGAAGCTGACGACTATTTCTGATCGGAACCTCGACAGGCAGACGACTGATGAAGAAGATGCTGATTACGTTGCTGGCCCTCGCTCTGGGGAGCGTAGCCAGCGCCGCGACGCTGAAGATCGCCACCGTGACGCCCGAGGGGTCGCAGTGGATGAAGGATATGCGCGAGAGCGCAAAAGAGATCAACGAGCGTACCGACGGGCGCGTGCAGATCAAGTACTACGGCGGCGGTGTCATGGGCAACGATGCCAAGGTGCTGGGCAAGATCCGCATAGGTGCGCTGCAGGGCGGCGCGTTCACGCCGGCAGCGCTGGCCGATATTTATCCGGACCTGAACGTGTACGGCATGCCGCTCGTGTTCGACTCCGAGGAAGAGGCGACATACGTGCGCAAACGGCTCGACAGCAAGCTGCAGGAAGGGCTCGAGGCGGCCGGCTTTGTCAATTTCGGTTTTGCCGCGGGCGGATTTGCGATCGTGATGTCGAATACGCCCGTCAATGGACTGGACGACCTCAAGGGCAAGCGCGTATGGGTGCCCGAAGGCGACAGCATCAGCTACGCGTCGATGGAGGCGCTGTCACTGGCGCCGGTCACGCTGCCGCTTACCGACGTACTCACCGGTCTGCAGACCGGCCTCATCGATATCGTCGCGATGTCGCCCATCGGTGCGCTGGTGTTGCAGTGGCACACGAAGATCAAATACATGACCGAGATCCCGCTCGTCTACACGGTCGGCTTCATGGCGGTGGACAAACGGGCTTTCGGCAAGTTGAGCGATGCGGATCAGCAGGTCGTACGCGACGTGATGAAGAAGACGTACGAAAAATTCGATCTTTCCAACCTCGAGGATAATCGCGAGGCGCGCGATGCATTATTGAAAGCCGGCATCAAGAGCGTCCCGTTCGATGCAGAGGAGGTTGCCCGCTTGCGTGAACGGCTCCTGGAATCCAACAGGCGTCTCGGTGGTGAAGGGGCATTCAACCTTGCCCTTTACGACGAGATGATGAGTTACGTGCAGGAGTACCGGGAAACCAACGAGGAAGCGGCGGCCGCAGCGCAGTGACGCAACGCATTCTGTCCGTATTCGCCCGACTGGAGCGGTCCGGCCGGCTTGCAGAGAACGCGGCGCTGGTCGTATTACTGGGAGCGCTGGTCCTGCTGGCCGTCGGCCAGATTGTCCTTCGTGAAATCTTCGAGACCGGATTCTTCCGCGCCGATGAACTCATAAAGCTTCTCGTTCTCTGGCTGGCAATGGTCGGCTCGATTGCCGCTACGCGGGACAATCGTCATATCCGGATCGATGCCCTGTCGCACCTGTTGCCCGACAAGGCGGTGATAGCAATCCGCCTGTTTGTCGACGTTTTCGCGGCGATGATATGCGGCGTGGTCGCCTGGCAGGCCTGGCGCTACCTGCAACTGGAGATCGAGTTCGAGGATACGGTGCTGATCAACGTACCGGCCTGGATGGCGCACGTGATATTGCCGGCTGCGTTCGCCTTGATGAGCTATCGTTTTGCGGTCTCGGTCGTCCGGGAAATCTTCCTTATTGCGACGGGCAGGAAGAAGCGGGTGCTGCGGTGATAGCGCTCACGATCATCCTCGCGTTGCTCGCCATACTCGGCGCTCCCTTGTTCGCGGTGATCGCTAGCAGCGCGATGCTCGGTTTTCAACGCGATGAAACCGACCTCATGAACATCGCGCTCGAGATCCTGAGCATCGCTGACCTGCCTTTTCTCGCCGCGATCCCGTTATTCACGTTTGCCGGTTACCTGCTCAGTGAGAGCAAGGCGCCGCAACGCCTGGTGCGACTGACGGATGCCGTGCTTGGCTGGATGCCGGGCGGCCTTGCGCTCGTAGCACTCGCCGCATGCGCTTTTTTCACCGCGTTCACCGGGGCGTCCGGCGTCACGATCATCGCGCTGGGCGCCATCCTGTACCCGGCGTTGAAGCAGGACGGCTACCCGGACAAGTTCAATCTCGGGCTCGTTACCTCGGCGGGCAGCCTGGGACTGTTGTTCGCGCCGTCGCTGCCGCTGATCCTCTACGGTGTGATCGCGGAAGTCTCGATCGACTACCTCTTTCTCGCCGGTATCCTGCCGGGCTTGCTCATGCTGGTCATGCTGTCGGGCTGGAGCCTGTTCGTCAGCCGCAGAAGCCCCAAAGTTCTGCAGAAATTCTCGATGCGGGAGTTCGGTCGCGCCGTCAGGGAGACCGCATGGGAAATACCGCTGCCGGTGGTGGTACTCGGCGGCATCTACTCCGGGTTCCTTGCGGTTTCGGAAGCGGCCGCGATCACGGCGCTGTACGTGTTCGTCGTCGAGGTGTTGATTCACCGCGAAGTTCGATGGTCAGACTTGCCGCGGATCATTCGGGAATCCATGGTGCTGGTCGGCGGTATCCTGGCCATCCTCGGTGTGTCTCTCGCATCCACCAATTACATGATAAGCGCCGGTGTGCCGCAGGACCTGCTGGCATCGGTCTCCGGGCTCGTGTCCAGCCAGGCGACGTTCCTGCTGCTGCTGCTGGTGTTCCTGCTCATCCTCGGCGCGCTGATAGACATCTTCTCGGCGATCGTGCTGGTCGTGCCGCTGATCCTGCCGATTGCGGCGGCTTATAACGTCGATCCGGTGCATCTGGGCATCGTGTTCCTGGCGGCCATGCAACTCGGTTACATGACGCCGCCGGTCGGGTTGAACCTGTTCATCGCAAGCTACCGGTTCGAGAAACCGATAATGCACGTCTACTCTGCCACGTTCCCGTTCCTGGTCATCCTGATGCTATCCGTGCTCGTCATCACATTCTGGCCGGCGCTGTCGCTGGTATTTGTGCCCGGGTAGGCTTGCTGGCCGGTCGAAATGGCGCGGCGTACACTGTAATCTTCAGCGGTAATCCGGCGAGGAGAATTCAATTCGATGAAGAAAAAGAACCTGCTTGTCAGGGTGCTGTCCGGAATCTGGAGCGGCGTCGACGGTTTTCGCAAGATACTGCACTTGCTGTTGTTGTTATTCGTGTTCGCGATCTTCGTTGGCGCGATGTCCGGGACGGTCCCGCAGCTGCCGCACCGGGCCGCACTTCTCATCAAGCCGGTTGGCGCTATCGTCGAGGAGCTGGAAGGCGATCCGTTCGATCGCGCGATCGCCGAGATGCTGGACGAAGCGCAGCCTCAGACCGTGTTGCAGGACATCGTTGATGCGCTCGACTACGCGAGCGGTGACGATCGTATTGACGCCGTGCATATCGAACTGAGCGCGTTGGGACCGGCCGGGCTGCCGAAGCTGCAGCGCATCGCCCGTGCGGTCGAGGAATTCAGGCAATCCGGGAAACCGGTGATTGCCAGCGCCGATTTCATGACGCAGCAGGCCTACTACATCGCTGCGCACGCGGACGAGGTCTACCTGAACCCCGAGGGCGGCATCCTGCTGCAGGGGTACGGGCGCTTCCGGACCTACTTCGCGGACGCGATCGAAAAGCTGAAGCTCGACTGGAACATATTCAAGGTCGGAACCTACAAGTCGGCTGTCGAGCCATTCGAGCGCATGGACATGTCGGATGCGGATCGCGAGGCGACCGTAAACCTGATCGACCAGCTGTGGGGAACTTATCTCGAAGAGGTCGCCGCGGCCAGGGAGATGGACACCGCAGAGCTTGCAAAATACGCGGAGGATTTCGTCGACACGCTCGCGGCGGCCGAGGGCGATCTCGCTCTTGCGGCGAAGGATGCCGGACTCGTGGACGAGTTGCTGACGCGCACCGAACTCAGGGAGCTGCTAATCGGCTATGTCGGCAGCGATGACGATTCGGAAGCCAATTACAGTTCGATCGGCATGAGCGAGTATCTTTCCCATGTCGACTTGCTCAACGGTGAAAAGGTCGCGGAACAGAACATCGGTATTATTATCGCCTCGGGGACCATCCAGTCGGGAACGCAGCCACCGGGCACCATCGGCGCGGAATCGACCGCCGAGTTGCTGCGGCGTGCGCGTGACGACGAATCCGTAAAAGCGGTCGTGCTGCGGGTGGACAGCCCCGGCGGCAGTGCTTTTGCTTCCGACGTTATCGCGAGCGAAATCGCTGCGCTGCAGGAGGCGGGTAAGCCGGTCGTCGCCTCGATGAGCAGCGTGGCTGCATCGGGCGGGTACTGGATCTCAGTGGGTGCGGACAGGGTGTTCGCCAGCCCGACGACCATCACGGGTTCGATCGGCATCTTCGGCATGTTCCCCACTTACCAGCGTGCCGCCGAGTACCTCGGCCTCGCGAATGACGGTGTCGGGTCGACGCCGCTGGCCGGCCAGCTGCGCCCGGACAGGGCGATGACGGACGACACGAAGCGCCTGTTCCAGCTCGTCATCGAGGAAGGCTACGACGACTTCATCGGCCGGGTCGCGACGTACCGCGGCATGCAGAAGACGGAAGTCGATGCGGTCGGCCAGGGCCGTGTCTGGACCGGCGCCGACGCACTGGAACGCGGGCTCGTGGACGAAATGGGAGGCATGGAAGATGCCATCGCGTTCGCGGCGGAACTCGTCGACCTGGCGGAAGACGACTACGGCCAGAAGTGGATCAGGACCCAGCTGTCGCCCACGGAGCAGATGATCGTCGATCTGCTCGGGACCGCGAAGAGTTTCGGGCTGCAGCTGGACTTCCTGCAGTCACGGCCGACTGCGTTGCAGAAGATTGCCGGCAAACTGGAGCAAGCCCTGGCGCCGCTTGCCGGATTCGACGACCCGAAAGGCGTTTACGCGCACTGCCTGTGCACATTCGAGTGACGGCTTTGGAGCGGGGCTAGTTCCAGTGCAGGATGACCTTGCCGGACTGCCCCGACGCCATCAGGTCGAACGCCGGCTGGAATTCGTCGATGCCGAAATGATGCGTGATGACCGGCTCGATGTTCAGGCCGCTCTGCAGCATGCTCGACATCTTGTACCAGGTCTCGAACATCTCCCGGCCATAAATACCCTTTAAGAACAGGCCTTTGAAAATGACGTGGTTCCAGTCGATCGCGGTATCGTCCGGTGGGATGCCGAGCAGGGCGACTTTGCCGCCGTGGTGCATCGTGCGCAACAGGTCGCGAAACGCCGTCGGGTTGCCGGACATTTCCATGCCCACGTCGAACCCTTCTTCCATGCCGAGTGCCCGCATCGTGTCGTCGATGGATTCACGTGCCACATTGAGTGCGACAGATGCGCCCATCTTGCGGGCGAGCTCGAGCCGATAATCGTTGACGTCCGTTATCACGATGTGCCGCGCACCGGCATAGCGTGCGATGGCGACGGCCATGATGCCGATGGGTCCGGCGCCTGTGATCAGCACGTCCTCGCCGACGAGATCGAAAGACAGCGCCGTATGGGTGGCATTACCGAGCGGGTCCAGTATCGCGGCCATGTCGTCCGTGATGGCGTCCGGCAGCTTGAAAACGTTGAATGCCGGCACGGCGATATATTCCGCGAAGGCGCCAGGCCGGTTCACACCGACACCCTTGGTGTTCATGCAGAGGTGGCGGCGCCCCGCACGGCAGTTCCGGCACACGCCACAGGTGATGTGGCCTTCTGCAGATACGCGGTCACCCGGCTCGAAGCCCCTTACTTCGATGCCGCATTCGACGATCGTGCCGGAAAACTCGTGGCCAACCGCCAGCGGCACCGGGATCGTGTGCTGTGCCCAGTCGTCCCACTGGTAAATGTGGATATCGGTGCCGCAGATTGCGCTGCGATTCACTCGAATCAGGACGTCGTTGTGCCCCACTTCCGGCTGCGGGATGTCCTGCATCCAGATGCCGCGCTCCGCTTTTGCCTTGACCAGTGCCTTCATCAGTCGATTACTCCGAGTTCCCTGCCAACGGCCGTAAATGCCTCGACCGCCTCGTCGAGTTGTTCGCGGGTGAGGCCGGCCGACATCTGTGTGCGGATGCGCGCCTGCCCCTCGGGTACCACCGGGAAAGAAAAGCCGATGACGTAGATACCGCGCGCAAGCAAGCGGTCCGCCATCTCGGTCGCCAGCTTCGCATCGCCGAGCATGACCGGGATGATGGGATGTTCGCCGGGGATGAGATCGAACCCGCGTTCCTCCATCCGGCTGCGGAAGTAGCGTGCATTTTCGTGCAGTTGCTCGGCCAGCGAACTGTCGCGCTCGAGCAGGTCGAGGACGGCGATCGACGAGGCGGCAATAACCGGCGCGACGGAATTCGAAAACAGGTACGGCCGCGAGCGCTGCCTGAGCCAGCCGACGATTTCCCTGCGGCCGGACGTGAAGCCGCCGGACGCGCCACCCAGCGCCTTACCGAGGGTGCCGGTAATGATGTCGATGCGGCCGATTACGTCTCGATACTCATGCGTCCCGCGCCCCGTCTTGCCGAGGAAGCCCGTTGCGTGGCAATCGTCGATCATCGTGAGCGCGTCGTATTCTTCGGCGAGGCCGCAGATTCCCTGCAGGTTGGCGATCGTGCCGTCCATCGAGAAGACACCGTCGGTAACGACCAGGCTGGCGCGGGTGTCCGCAGCCGCCTCGAGCTGGGCACGTAGGTCCTGCATGTCGTCGTGCGCGTAACGGAAGCGCTGCGCCTTGGAAAGGCGGATACCGTCGATGATGCTCGCGTGATTCAGGGTATCGCTGATGACGGCATCCTCGGGACCGAGAATGGTCTCGAACAGGCCGCCGTTGGCGTCAAAACACGAGGGGTAGAGGATCGTGTCCTCGGTCCCCAGGAATGCGCTGATGCGCGCCTCGAGTTCCTTGTGGATGGTCTGCGTGCCGCAGATGAACCGCACCGAGGCCATCCCGTAGCCGAACGCGTCCAGCGCCTTGTGCGCCGCCGCTATGACGTCCGGATGGTTCGCGAGCCCCAGGTAGTTGTTCGCGCAGAGATTCAGCACGTGCTTGTTGCCGCCGTCCATGCGTACGTCGATGTCGGCCTGCTGGGGCCCGGATATCAGGCGTTCCGACTTGAACAGACCCTGCTCGCGGAGCGCTTCCGTCTGCTCGGCAAGAGAGGTGAGAAAAGATTCCGGCATGGGATTGCCCTCGACCTGGAAAGGCCGCAAAGTATATCAGGACGCCCATAATTCAAACGATACCAACACGCGGGTATTTCCATGCATTTCACGCGGCAAACGCTTGCCAGCCCGAGCCCGATCACCGGCATCAACGCCCGCTATCTTGCCGACGAGCAGGCGCTCGTCAACGAGCTCAAGGCGCTCGCCGATCCTGGCGAAGCTGCGCGCGGCAGGATCCGCGATACGGCCGCGGAACTGGTCGCCGCGGTACGCAGGAACAAGGCGCGGGAGGGCGGCATGGACGCGTTCCTGCAGCAGTACGACCTGTCGTCGGAGGAGGGCGTTCTGCTGATGTGTATCGCGGAAGCGTTGCTGCGGATCCCGGATGCCGACACGGCCGACAAGCTGATAGCCGACAAGATCACTGCGGCAAAATGGAAGGAACACCTGGGCACCAGCGACTCCCTGTTCGTCAATGCATCGACCTGGGGGCTGATGCTGACCGGCCAGCTGCTCAAGGTCGACGAAGCCATCCGCGTAAATCCCGCACAGATGCTGGCCAAGATCGCGAGCCGGGCGGGGGAGCCGGTCGTCCGCACTGCCATGCGCCAGGCAATGCGCATCATGGGGCACCAGTTCGTCATGGGACGGACGATCAAGGAGGCACTGGAACGCTCGGTGTCGAAACGTAACCGGGCGTATCGCTACTCGTTCGACATGCTCGGAGAGGCGGCGTTGACGGCGGCCGATGCACGGCGCTATTTCGAAGCCTATTACTCTGCGATCGACGAAATCGGCGCAGCATCGCGGCGTCCGGAAGACGATATATTCTCGGCACCGAGCATATCGGTGAAGCTGTCCGCGCTGCATCCGCGCTACGAATTCACGCAGGTGGACCGGGTTCTCGGAGAGCTGGCACCGCGCGTGCTCGAGCTGGCGCTGCACGCAAAACAGTGCGACATCGCCATGACCATCGATGCCGAGGAGGCGGATCGGCTGGAGTTGTCGCTGCAGGTGTTCGGGCGCGTGCTGCGAGACCCCGGTCTCGCGGGTTACGACGGCCTAGGCCTGGCGGTGCAGACTTACCAGCGGCGTGCGAGCGATGTCTTCAGTCACCTCGAGAGCCTTGCGAGGGATGTCGGCCGTCGCATACCGGTGCGACTGGTCAAAGGGGCCTACTGGGACACGGAAATAAAGCATGCGCAGGAACTCGGCCTCGAGAGCTACCCCGTGTTCACGCGCAAGGTCCACACGGACGTCTCTTACCTCGCCTGCGCACACAGGGCGCTGCAGGCCGGTGAACTGCTCTATCCCCAGTTTGCGACCCATAACGCGCACACGCTCGCGAGCGTCATGCATTACGCCGGGTCGAGAAGAGACTACGAGTTCCAGCGCCTGCACGGCATGGGCGAAGAGCTGTATGCGGAGGTCACTCATCCCGAGAGGTTCGCTCGACCGTGCCGCGTATACGCGCCGGTCGGCAGCCACAAGGACCTGCTGCCTTACCTGGTGAGACGGCTGCTGGAAAATGGCGCGAACACCTCGTTCGTGAATCGTATCGTCGACGAATCGATCGATGTCGCGGACATCGTCGCGGACCCGATAGCGGAAACGGAGGTGCACGCGGCGAGACCGCATCCGCGCATCCCGGCGCCGGCCGCGCTGTTCGGGGAGGAGCGCAGGAATTCGCGGGGTCTCAACCTGGCCGACGACAGGGTGGCAACGGACATGCTCAGGGCCATGCAGGATGCAAGCACTCAGCCGCTGGCCGCATGCCCGATTGTCGGTGGCAAAGCCGTAGCGGGCGAAGGTGTGAATTCGGTGAACCCGGCGGACCGCAATCGCACGGTCGGCACCTGCCAGGTGGCGACCGTAAGGCACGTCGACGACGCGATAAACAGTGCCTGCGCTGCGCAGCCTGCCTGGGACCGTCTGCCGGCCGCGGGGCGCGCGGAAATCCTCGGGAAGGCCGCGGACCTCTTCGAGCAACACCGTCCGGAACTCCTTTCGCTGTGTATCACGGAAGCGGGCAAGACGCTGCCCGATGCGGTGTCGGAATTGCGCGAGGCCGTCGACTTCCTGCGCTTCTACGCGGCGGAGGCGTGCAAGCTATTTGGCGATCCCACGGTCCTGCCCGGTCCTACCGGCGAGCGAAACACCCTCGGCATGCGCGGCCGCGGCGTGTTCGTCTGCATCAGCCCGTGGAACTTCCCGCTGGCTATCTTTACGGGGCAGGTTGCGGCCGCGCTCGCAGCGGGCAACGCCGTGCTCGCGAAGCCCGCGGAGCAAACACCGCTGGTCGCTTTCAAGGCCGTCGAGCTGCTGCTGGAAGCCGGGGTACCCCGGGAGGTCCTGCAGTTCCTGCCCGGCGACGGCGCCACGGTCGGTGGCAGGGCGGTGGCCGACCCGCGGGTCGCCGGCGTCGCGTTTACAGGCTCGACCGAGACGGCAAGACTCATCAACCGCAGTCTTGCCGGGCGTGACGGGCCGATCGGCACGTTGATCGCCGAAACGGGCGGACAGAACGCCATGTTCGTGGACAGCTCGGCGCTGCCGGAGCAGGTCGTGAAGGATGCGGCGTACTCCGCGTTCAACAGTGCGGGCCAGCGGTGCTCGGCGTTGCGCCTGCTGTGCCTGCAAAAGGACATAGCGGAGCGCGTCATAGAGCTCCTGATCGGGCACATGCAGGAGCTCGTTGTCGGCAACCCGGCTCTGCTGGAGACGGATGTCGGGCCCTTGATCGACGAACAGGCACGCGACGTTCTCGAAGCGCACGTGCAGCAGATGGAAGCCAGGGCGAAGGTGCTGTATCGATGCAACCTCGGGGAAAGCGCCGAGGCAGGTACCTTCTTCGCGCCCACGCTCATCGAGATCGACAGCGTCGCCGCTCTCGAGCGTGAGGTGTTCGGCCCGGTGCTGCACGTTCTGAGATTCAGGAGCAAGGACCTGCAGGCGACCATCGATGCCGTGAATGCGACCGGGTTCGGGTTGACCATGGGTCTGCACAGCCGCATTGACGCACGTGCACGCAAGCTCGTACAGCTGTCCGGTGCCGGCAATATCTACATCAACCGCAACATGATCGGGGCCGTAGTGGGCGTGCAGCCGTTCGGCGGGCGCGGGCTCTCTGGTACCGGCCCAAAGGCCGGTGGACCCCAGTATTTACCGCGTTTCGGCACCGAGTACACGGTCAGCAACAACATCGCCGCCGTCGGCGGCAATGCAAGCCTCCTTTCGCTGGAAGACGACTGAGCCATGGCTGCCATCAGCATCTTCGATATCTTCAAAATCGGCATCGGACCGTCCAGCTCCCATACGGTCGGGCCGATGAAGGCCGCGCACGCATTTGCGGCGGAGCTCGCCGGCCTGGGTCAGCCCGTTTCGGCGGTGGAGGTGACGCTACACGGCTCGCTGGCATTCACGGGCAAAGGGCATGGCACGCATTCGGCGGTCATCCTGGGACTGGAGGGGTCTGAGCCGGATACCATCGACCCGGAATCGATGGAGCAGCGGCTGCGAACGATCCACGAGCACAAGCGCATCGAGCTGCCCGGCATCGGAGTGGTGGCTTTCGACCCTCAGCGGCATGTGATCTTCAACTATGACGAGGAATTGCCGCGGCACACCAATGGTTTGCGATTTCGTGCCCTGGATACTGACGGCAAGGTGCTGCTCGAGGAGGTTTACTACTCGCTCGGCGGTGGTTTCATTGCCCGCGGCAACGAACCGGAGCCGACGTCGCAACAGGGGGATCCGCAGCATTTCTTCGACAGCAGTCAGACCCTCCTGCAGCTCTGCGCCGACCGCAGCTGCAGTATTGCGGAGCTGGTTCTCGAGAACGAAGTTCAGTGGCGCGACAAGGCAGATGTCGAGCGCCGCATCGACGCGATATGGGCGGCGATGAGAAGTTGCATCGAGCGTGGCCTCCGCACGGAGGGTGTCCTGCCCGGCGCCATGGCCGTCACGCGACGGGCACCCAAGTTGCGCAAGCGGCTCGAGGCGCGGGACAAGCCATCCCCGTTCGATGCGATGGAATGGGTCAACGCCTACGCAATCGCCGTGAACGAGGAAAATGCGGCGGGCGGCCGCGTCGTGACATCGCCGACCAACGGAGCCGCCGGCATCATCCCGGCAGTCCTAAAGTACTACGAGCGTTTCGTGCCAGGCGCCGGTGAAGAGGGCATCCGCACGTTCCTGCTTACGGCGGGCGCCATCGGGATTCTGTACAAGACCAGGGCATCGATCTCCGGCGCCGAGATGGGCTGCCAGGGAGAGGTCGGCGTCGCCTGTTCGATGGCCGCGGGCGGGCTGGCGGCGGTGCTCGGCGGCACGCCGGACCATGTGGAGGAGGCGGCGGAAATCGGCATGGAGCACAACCTGGGCCTGACCTGCGACCCCATTGGCGGCCGCGTGCAGATCCCCTGCATCGAGCGCAACGCGATGGGCGCCGTGAAGGCGATCAACGCGGCATCACTCGCCATGCACGGCGACGGCACCCACAAGGTCACGCTGGACCAGGTCATCGAGACGATGCGACAGACGGGCCTCGACATGTCGTCGAGCTACAAGGAAACCTCGAAGGGCGGCCTCGCGGTGAACGTGCCGGAATGCTAGGGGCGCTTCTTGGGGAAGTCGTAGAGCAGGAGTTCGGAGGCCGGCTTGTCGTAAAGGCTCCAGTCCTCTGAATCGAGCTCGACGCTGACGACGCTGGCCGTGGGCATGTTATTGGTCAGGCCGGGCACCAGGTAATTGGCGAAATCCGTGAAGCCCGGATTGTGTCCGACCAGCATCAGGCTGTTGAAGCCGGGATCCTGGGCGACGATAACATCGAGGATGCCGTTCACCGACGCCAGGTAGAGCCGGTTGTCCCGCTGCAGGAACTCCCGCGGGTAGCCGATCTCGTTGGCGATGATCTTGGCCGTCGTCCATGCGCGTACTGCCGGGCTGCTGACGATCAGCGAAGGACGGATACCGGCGGCGGCGATGCGCCTGCCCATTTCCGGCGCGTCGCGTTTGCCGCGCTTGTTCAACGGACGGTCGCGATCGGCCAGCGAGTGGTCTTCCCAGCTCGATTTGGCGTGGCGGACTAAGGTAAGTGTCTTCATAGCGTTGCAACGGCTGTCGCACGCGAGTTTACATCAAACCGGTCTGCAGGCGAGCCTCATCCGACATCATGCTCTGGTTCCAGGGCGGATCGAACACGAGCTGGACCCTCACGTCGGATACCGTCGGTATCACGCCGATCTTCTCCTGCGCGTCCTGCACCAGGATCTCTCCCATACCGCATCCGGGTGCCGTCAGGGTCATGTCGACTTCGATCAAGCGCTGCCCGTTGCCGAGCGACTTTACCTCGCAGCGGTAGATCAATCCCAGGTCGACGATATTGACGGGAATCTCGGGGTCGTAGCAGGTACGCAGCTGTTCCCAGATGACCGCTTCGATATCCTGGTCCGTGGCGTTCTCGGGTACCTCGGGCGGCGGCACGGGCTCTTTTCCGAGGGCGTCGGCGTCGATGCCCGCGATGCGGAACAGGTTGCCCTCGACGTACACGGTGAAGCTGCCGCCGAGTGCCTGCGTGATAAAACCGGTGGTGCCTTCACGAAGCGTCAGCTCTTCGCCAACGGGGATGATGACCGCCCGTACGTCGCGCGAGATCGTGACCGGTTCATTAGTGTGTCCGAACATCTGTCGTCCTATTCCGTACTGGCTGGCGCCTTGTCCAGCCGTAATGCTGACTTGAGTGCGTGCCACGCCAGCGTGGCGCACTTGACCCGTGTCGGGAAGTCCCGAACGCCTGCCAGCGCGCGCAGCTTGCCGAGCTCGACTTCGCTGCCTTCCGGAGAATCGCTGCCGGCGAGCTGTGCAGTTACGGCATCGAAGAAGGTCATTGCCTCGCTTGTGCTCAGCCCGATGACGGTGTCCGTGAGCAACGACGCGGACGCGACCGAAATGGCGCAACCGGAGCCCTCGAAAGCGGCATCCCTGATCGTCTCGTTGGTACCGACATCGAGGTAGAGCCGGAGCTTGTCCCCGCAGAGCGGGTTGATGCCCTCCGCGGTGTGGGTCACATGACCGAGTTTGCCGAAGTGTCGCGGGTGGCGCGCGTGATCGAGAATGAGGTCCCGATACAGCTCGCGCACATCGTCGGTCTGGATGCTGCCGGCCATCATGCAAATATTTCCCGCGCCTTCCCGAGTGCGGCGACGAGCCGGTCGATGTCATCGAAATTATTGTAGAGGGCGAGTGACGCTCGCGCCGTGCCGGGCACACCGAAGAACTCCATCACCGGCATGGCGCAGTGATGCCCCGTGCGAATCGCAACGCCCTGGTGATCGAGGATGGTGCCGAGATCGTGCGGGTGGATGTCGCCCAGCAGGAAAGACTGTACCCCGGCCTTGTGCGCCGCCGTACCGATCAGGCGGATGCCTTCCACGGCGGACAGCTGTGCCGTCATGTACTGCGACAGCTCGTGCTCCCAGGCTTCGACATTGTGCATTCCCAGGTCTTCCAGGTACTTCGCGGCGGCGCCGAAGCCGACCACACCACTGATATTCGGTGTCCCCGCCTCGAACTTGTAGGGCAGCTCGTTGAAGGTCGTTCCCGAAAAGCTGACCTCGAGGATCATGTCGCCGCCACCCTTGTACGGGGGCATTGCATCGAGCAGCGCCTCTTTGCCGTAAAGTACGCCCGTACCGGTCGGCCCGAACATCTTGTGCCCGGAGAAGGCATAGAAATCGCAATCGAGGTCCTGTACGTCGACCTGCATGTGCGGGACGCCCTGGGCGCCGTCGACGAGCACCGGTATCTCGCGTGCGTGCGCTTCGGCGGTGATCTCCTTGATCGGGTTTATCGTGCCCAGTGCGTTGGATACGTGCGCAATTGCCAGAAGCTTTACCGTTTCGTCCATCAGCGCGTAGAGTGGCTCGAGCTCGACTTCACCACGGTCGTTGATCGGCGCGACGAGCAACTCCGCTCCGGTCTGCTCGCACACTAGCTGCCAGGGCACGATGTTGGCGTGATGCTCGAGGTGCGTGATGAGTATCTTGTCGCCCGGGCCAAGCGTCGGCCGGCAGAAACTCTGCGCCACGAGATTGATGGATTCCGTGGTGCCGCTGGTAAAGACGACTTCGCTGGTGCTCGTTGCATTGATGAAAGCACGCAGCGTCTCGCGCGCGCCTTCATACGCATCCGTCGCCCTGTGGCTGAGCGTGTGCACACCCCGGTGAACGTTTGCGTGGTCATGACGCTCGTAATATGCGATTGCGTCGATAACAACGGACGGCTGCTGCGCCGAGGCGGCGCTGTCAAGGTATACGAGGCGGTGGCCGCTTACGTCCTGGTCGAGGGCGGGGAAGTCGGCGCGGCACGCCGCGATGACGGACTGTGCTTCGGTGATCCGGCTGGCGTGCGTCATGCGTCGATACCGTCGCCAAGCAGGGACAGCCGCCGTTCGACCATTTCTGTCAGGTGTTCCGCGAGCAGACCGATGGGGGCGTGGCCGACAATGCTCGCGCCGAAAGCGCGCGTCAGTGCGCGCTTGGCCTCCCGCTCGTCGAGTCCCCGCGATCGCAGGTAAAACAATGCCGCATCGTCGAGTTGCCCGACCGTGGTGCCATGACTGCACTTGACCTCGTCGGCATAGATCTCGAGTTCCGGTTTAGCGTCGATTTCCGCGCGGTCGCTGAGCAGCAGGTTGTGGTTGGACTGCTCCGCATCGGTACCATCCGCGCCGGCATGTACGATCGCCTTGCCGTTCCAGACGCAACGACAGCGTCCGCCGAGGATGCCGCGGTATTGCTGTTCGGAGCGCGCAGGCCCGACGCGGTGATCAATGCGTACGTGGTTGTCAATGTGCTGGCCGTCACCCGCGATGTAGAGGCCGCCGACGAGCGCTGTCGCCGCTCGCCCCGCGATGTCGATGTCGAGGTCGTTCCGCACCAGTCGACCGCCGAGATCGAAACCGCTGTAACGGATCGTGCTCGAGTCTTCCAGCCGAACGGCGGTGCGATGTGTTTGCGTATGCTTCGGGTCACGCCCCTGGATGCGTACGTAGTCCGCCGACGCGCCGTCCGCAAGCGACAGTTCAACGACGCTATTGGCGTAATGATCGGCGTTGCCGAGCGATGCGTGATACTCGACGAACTGCGCGTGCGAGCCTGCCTCGAGCTCGATCCGGATGCGTGCCTGGGCGACTCCCGGGTGCGAGTCCGCGCCGTCGGCGATGAGGAGACCGAGGGGGCGCGCGCGGGCCGACCTGGCGGCAACCCGGATATGCAGGCCGTCAGGCAGCAATGCGGCATTGAGATCGGCCAGCGGATGATCGAAGCCCGGTGCATGCGCGAGGTCGCTGAACGTCGCGATAGTGATGCCGTCAATGCCCGTGAGACTGCCAACGTCCGACATTTCGCCATTGCTGATGACGATCCAGTCGATGTCAATCGCAGCCCGGATTTCCGCTATGCGGTGCTGTAAAGCCGCGGCCGAGGGGAGAAGGGCGCCGTTCTCCAGCCAACGCTGGCTGATTTCCGCGACGGCGGTGAGGTCGGTGTACTTCCAGTCTTCGAGACGCGGGGTCGGGAAGCCCCGATCGAGGAAGCTTGCCAGGGCGGCTTTGCGGTTGGCCGCCAGCGAATTGTCCGGCAATGCCTGTACTGCCGACGCCAGCGCTTTGTCGGGAAGTGCGAGGGCGGTCATGCGTTTGCGGCCTCCCGCACCCAGTCGTAGCCTTTCTCCTCGAGCTCGAGCGCAAGCGTCTTGTCGCCGGAACGCAGGATCTTGCCGCCGGAAAGCACGTGGACGACGTCGGGCTCCACGTAGTCGAGCAGCCGCTGGTAATGGGTTACGAGCACGATCGCCCGGTCGGGACTGCGCAGGGCGTTCACGCCCTTTGCGACTGCCTTCAGTGCGTCGATGTCCAGGCCCGAGTCCGTCTCGTCGAGGATCGCGAGGTCGGGTTCGAGCATCGCCATCTGCAATATTTCATTGCGCTTTTTCTCGCCGCCCGAGAAGCCTTCGTTGACACCTCGGTTGAGGAACTTCGGATCCATGTCGAGCATCGCCATCTTCTCTTTCGCAAGCTTCAGGAACTCGAACGCGTCGACTTCGTCCTGACCGTTGTGCTTGCGCTTCGCATTCAGCGCGGCCTTCAGCAGGTAGGCGTTGTTTACACCCGGTATCTCGACGGGATACTGGAAGCCGAGAAAAATACCTTCGCGGGCGCGTTCCTCGGGCTCCAGTTGCAGCAGGTCTTTGCCCTTGTAGAAGACGGAGCCGCCGGTGACCACGTAGTCTTCATGTCCGGCGATCACCTGTGCAAGCGTGCTCTTGCCGGAGCCGTTGGGGCCCATGATGGCGTGTACTTCGCCTGCCTCGACCGACAGTGACACGCCGTTGAGAATCGGGGTCTCGCCCGTGCTGGCTTTGAGGTCTTTGATTTCAAGCATCGTTTCTTCCTAGCCGACGGCGCCTTCGAGGCTCACATTGAGGAGAGCCTGCGCTTCGACGGCGAATTCCATGGGTAATTCTTTGAATACTTCCTTGCAGAAGCCGTTGACGATCATGTTGACGGCATCCTCCTCGGAGATTCCGCGCTGCCGGCAATAGAAAAGCTGGTTCGCGGATATCTTGGAGGTCGTTGCCTCGTGTTCCACTCGTGCCGACGGGTTCCTGATCTCCATATAGGGGAACGTGTGCGCACCGCAATCCTTGCCGATCAGCAGCGAGTCGCACTGCGTGTGGTTTCGCGCCCCCTGCGCGCACCAGGCCGCGGTACGCGTTCTGCGCACGCCCCGCCGAGATGCCCTTGGAGACGATCGTGCTGCGCGTGTTGCGGCCGATGTGGATCATCTTGGTGCCGGTGTCGGCCTGCTGGTAATTGTTTGCAACCGCAACGGAATAGAACTCACCGACGGAGTTGTCGCCGCGCAGGATGCAGCTCGGGTACTTCCACG